>ERZ808240.66-NODE-66-length-132150-cov-4.171876_pt1 | contig 132150 bp, 114 predicted proteins | sample MGYA00521084_ERZ808240 | MGnify/ENA primary metagenome ERZ808240 (study PRJEB31516, sample SAMN03275571) | gut metagenome | biome: mammalia-associated habitat; material: feces | host: Papio cynocephalus | place: Kenya | collected 2012-08-06 ...
TACCGCGAACAGTTGATATAATACTAAATCAGGCGTCAGATGTCAACACTTTTTTGACAAAAATTGTATTAAAATAAATACAATCTTATATGTACTCTAACGCCTGATTGATGTTCGATACTCCTACTACTTTTATGCCCTCTATACTCTTAAGATGCTCTTCATTTGTCTTTGGCATAATACATGTCTGAAAGCCCATTTTCACCGCTTCTCTTACACGTTGTTCTGCTGCGGATACGCCACGGACTTCTCCTGAAAGTCCTACTTCACCGAATACGACCATGCTTTCGTCCAACGGGCGGTTTCGGAAACTGGAAACAAGTGCGAATACAATTCCAAGGTCTGCCGCCGGATCATCAAGCCGCATACCGCCAGCTATATTGACATATGCATCACTTCCTGATAATACCATTCCTGCTCTCTTTTCAAGTACCGCAAGAAGAAGGTTCACACGATTATAGTCCAAACCAACTGTTGTACGTCTCGGCAGATTAAAGCTGGTCTGACAGACCAGTGCCTGGATCTCAAGCAGAATTGGTCTGGTTCCCTCCAAAGAACATACGACAACCGAACCGGATGTCTGAAGCGGTCTGCCTGCAAGCATAACTTTTGATGGATTATTTACTTCTGACAAGCCGGTTTCAAGCATTTCAAACACGCCAATCTCATTTGTCGAGCCAAAACGATTCTTTACTGCACGAAGAATACGGAAGCCTGCATTACGATCGCCTTCAAAATATAACACCGTATCTACCATATGTTCCAGATTTCTCGGACCCGCAACAGTTCCTTCTTTCGTAACGTGTCCGACGATAAAAATTGCTATATCCATCTGCTTTGCCATCTGCATCAAACGTGCCGTAACTTCTTTTACCTGTGATACACTTCCCGGTGCCGAAGCAATATCTTCTACTACTATTGTCTGGATAGAGTCGATAACTATAACCTTTGGTTTGTCCTTCTTGACATATTCTTCTACATCTTCCAGATTATTCACGCATAAAAGCAGCATATCCTTCTGAAATGTACCAATTCGTTCCGCACGCATCTTGATCTGTGACAAAGATTCCTCGCCTGATACATAGAGAATCTTATGACCATCTGCTGATAGATTTCTACACATCTGAAGAAGAATCGTCGACTTACCGATTCCAGGATCTCCACCTACTAAAACAAGAGAACCATTTACGATTCCTCCACCGAGTACTCTATTCAATTCTTCCAGTCCTGTGGAAAATCTTGTCTCATCAGCTGTTTTTACTTCTAAAATACATGTAGGCACCACAGCAGTCCGTCCTCCGGGCTGTTTTCTGGCGCCTACCGTTACTTTTTCTTCACAGAATGTATTCCAGGATCTGCATCCCGGACACTGTCCCATCCATTTTGCTGACTCAAATCCACATTCCCGGCAAAAAAAGATTTGTTTTTCTTTTGCCATATAAACTCCTAGTCAAATGCTTTTCTGACATCCACTTTTACTTCTCTGCCCGGTTCAAGATCTACACTGATGCTTAACTTGCCACCGAGATTTGTTTTATTCTTTCCTACATATATATCGTCAATATGAATCTTGTAATCTGTTTCCGATTCCAGTTCCAGTGTAATAGATGATGTCTCTGTTCCTTCTACTACAAATGATACATCTTCTTCTGATGAACGGAAGTCATGTACTGCTGTACCTGGTACTGATTCATATACAAACATACCATTCTTCTCAAGCTTAGTAATCTCACTAAAGGTCTTGATCTTATAGATATCTCCTTTATATTCAACCCCATCTTTCTTTGTCTTTGTTGCCAATTCATAATTTCCGAAATCCAGTGAATCGGACTCTATGTTAATTAAATCGTTTATTACTGACATTTTTATCCTCCTGTACATTATACTCATGCCATACCCGGCACTTTTATAAACTGATTATACAATAATGCTCCGGCTTTTGCCACACCAAATATAATCAGTTCACAATTATTTTATAAATTTGGAAGCAATTACTTTTCAGGTTCATTTTTTACTATAAACTTCACCTTGTCGTTGCGTACAGTCACCTGAACAGTATCTCCCCGTTTGACCTCACCTTTTAAGACCGCTTCCGCAAGCTCATCTTCTATATTCGTCTGGATCGCACGTTTCAACGGTCTTGCTCCGTATTTCTTATCGTATCCTTTCTCAAAAATCAGCTTTTTTACCGCATCTCCAAACTTTAACTGAATCTCCATTTGTGATGCAACGCGCTGTTTCAGTTCTTTTAACAGAAGATTTGAAATATTTCTTACATCACCCTCTGTCAGCGCACGGAATACAATAATGTCATCAATGCGATTTAAAAACTCCGGTTTGAAATTCTGTTTCACTTCATCCATAACATTCTTCTTCATATCTTCATGCTCTGTATCTGCATTTGACACAGTGACAAAGCCAAGCTTCTTCGGATCAACGATCCTCTGTGCTCCTGTATTTGATGTCATGATTATGATCGTGTTCTTAAAGTCTACTTTTCTGCCCTGAGAATCTGTAATATGCCCATCATCCAATACCTGTAATAATAAATTGAATACATCACTGTGTGCCTTTTCTATCTCATCAAACAGAATAACAGAATATGGATTGGAACGAACCTTCTCACTCAACTGTCCACCTTCCTCAAAACCTACATAGCCTGGAGGAGAACCGATCAGCTTCGATACACTGTGTTTCTCCATATACTCTGACATATCTACACGAATCAACGCATCTTCACTTCCAAATACTGCTTCTGCAAGTGCTTTCGATAATTCAGTCTTACCAACACCGGTAGGTCCAAGGAATAAGAAAGAACCAACCGGACGTTTAGGATCTTTTAAGCCTACACGGCTCCTCTTGATTGCCTTTGCTACCGCATCAACTGCCTCATTCTGACCAACAACTCTCTTATGCAGTTCTTCTTCCAGACGTTCCAGACGTTTGGATTCCCGTTCCGTCAGTTTGTTTACCGGAATCTTTGTCCATACAGATACAACATCTGCAATATCTTCTGCGTCTACTATAACGCATTTTGCATTTTTATTCTGCTTCATTTTATCTAGCTTCGCTTCCAGTTTTTTCTGCTTCTTTAACAGTTCTGCAGCTTCATCGATATCTCCGTTTTCTAAAAGCTTCTCAAGATCATCGGAAAGTGCCTGTATCTCAAGTTCTAATGGCAGAGTCTTCTTTTCCTTCTTTCCAAATCCCAGACGTTTTCTGGAACATGCTTCATCCATCAGATCAATGGCTTTATCCGGCAGGAAACGGTCACTGATATACCGGACTGATAATGATACTGCTGCTTCCAGCGCCTGATCACTGATCTCTACATGATGATGCTCCTCATATGCAGGACGAAGTCCCTTTAAAATCTCTACTGTTTCTTCATTTGTCGGTTCTTCCACATAGACTGGTTGAAATCTTCGCTCTAATGCTGCATCTTTTTCTATATATTTTCTGTATTCAGCACGTGTCGTTGCTCCGATCATCTGGATTTCTCCACGGGATAACGATGGTTTTAAGATATTTGATGCATCGATTGCGCCCTCTGCTCCACCTGCCCCAATGATCGTATGAAGTTCATCCACAAACAAGATGACATTTCCGGCATTCTTCACCTCTGCAATCACCTTTTTGATCCGTTCTTCAAATTCTCCACGGTATTTGGAGCCTGCTACCATACTGGATAAATCTAATGACAGCAGTCGTTTACCCCGTACTGTATCCGGTACATCACCTGCGGCGATCAGGTAAGCAATTCCTTCTGCAACCGCCGTCTTACCTACACCCGGTTCACCAACCATACATGGATTGTTCTTCATCCGCCTGCTTAAGATCTGAAGCACACGTTCTATCTCTTTCTCTCTGCCTATAACCGGATCCAGATTTCCCATACGGGCATCCATTGTCATATCTCTGGAGAATTGATCCAAGGTTGGTGTTTCCGATGCCTTGGACTTATTCTTTCCTTTTTTCAGACTTACAAATTCTTTCTTTGCTGTACTGCCATCCACACCACATGCAGACATGATGTCTACATATATTTTCTGGATATTTGCCTTTAAAGACAGTATGATCTTTACCGCTGTGCAATCCAGATGCTTTAAAATAGCGATCAGAAGATGCTCGCTTCCTATCTCTGTACTTCCCAGATGTTTCGCTTCGTTTCCGGCAAGTTCAAGGATCGCCTCTGCTGACTTCGTATATTTACTTTTCTCTGCACCAAAGGTTTCTCCGGCTAATGGTATCTGGCTTAAGATATTAATAATTGATTGTATTGTTACTCCATTTTCCTGCAACACAACAAATGGTGCAGTATCACTGACAAAGGTAAGTGCCAGCAACAGATGTTCACTTCCTATATAATTCTGTCCCAGCTTCTTAGATATCCGTTTGGCTTCTTTTAATATTTCCTGTAATTTTTCGCTGTTTGGAAGCTTCAAATTATGTCACCTCTTTTTCATAGTATACGGCATTTTCTGTCCTGCTATCTTCTGTTATGATACAAAAGTCCCCGGCTTCCATATATAAGTATGTTCCCCAGAGACTTTTTCTTTCGTATATCTTTCAATAAAATTTAGCACTCATCAATCGCTTTACCGATATCATGACGCATATATTTATTCCCAAATGTGATCCACTCAGTTGCCTTGTATGCATTTGCCCGGGCTTCATGAAGATCTTTTCCTGTAGCTGTAACTCCAAGTACACGACCGCCATTTGTTACAACCTTGCCGTCTTCAAACTTGGTTCCGGCATGGAATACATAATATCCTTCTTTACCTTTGAATGTCTCAAGTCCCGAGATCGGATAACCTTTCTTATAAGAAACCGGATAACCGTCAGATGCAAGCACAACACATACAGCAGCGTTATCTTCAAATTCAAGTTCTACCTGATCCAGAGTTCCGTCAATACAAGCTTCAAATACATCAATGATATCATTCTTCATTCTAGGAAGAACAACCTGTGCTTCCGGATCGCCAAATCTTGCATTATATTCCAGTACCTTTACGCCCTGTGGTGTGATCATAAGTCCGCAGAATAATACGCCCTTAAATTCTCTTCCCTCTGCCTTCATGGCTGCCATTGTTGGCTTGTATATATTCTCCATGCAATAATCTGCAATTTCATCTGTATAGAACGGACTAGGTGAAAATGTTCCCATACCACCGGTGTTCAATCCCTGGTCTCCGTCCTTCGCGCGCTTATGATCCTGTGCGGAAGTCATTGGTTTGATCGTTGTTCCATCACAGAATGCAAGGACAGACACCTCACGTCCTGTCATGAATTCCTCGATAACCATAGTATTGCCCGCATTTCCAAAATGCTTATCCAGCATGATCTCTTTTACGCCGGCTTTTGCTTCTTCCAGATCCTTACAGATCAGAACACCTTTACCAAGTGCCAGTCCATCTGCTTTTAATACGATCGGGAAGCTTGCCGTTTCAAGATATGCAAGTGCTGATTCTGCATCTGTAAAATTCTCATATGCGGCTGTAGGTATATTGTATTTTTTCATAAGATCCTTGGAAAATGCCTTTGAGCCTTCGATGATCGCCGCATTTGCACGAGGGCCAAATGCACGGATGCCTTCTGCTTCAAATGCATCAACTGCACCGGCAACCAATGGGTCGTCCGGAGCTACAACTGCAAGATCAATCGCTTCCTTCTTTGCGAAATCAACCAGTTTATCAAATTCCATAACGCCGATATCCACACATTCTGCCAGTTCTGCAATACCTGCATTTCCCGGTGCACAATAGATCTTTGTTACTTTACTGCTCTTTGCAATACTTGTAATGATAGCATGCTCTCTTCCGCCACCACCTACAACTAAAATCTTCATTTGTTTTCCTCCTGTCAGTCTTCTACAACTGTTATGCCGTCTTCGATCCGAACCTTTCCATGTGCGATCTTGTCAATGACAGCAGGTAAAATATTCCACTCTGCCTGCTCCATGACTCTCTGCTGAAGCACCTTTGGAGTATCTCCGTTTTGTACTGCGACCGCTTTCTGCATAATGATCGGACCGGTATCGGTTCCTTTATCTACAAAATGTACCGTAGCACCTGCCACTTTTACTCCTCTTTTTAATGCCGCCTCATGAACCTTGAGTCCATAATAGCCTGTGCCACAAAAAGCAGGGATCAGAGAAGGATGGATGTTAATGATCTGGTTCTCGAATGCATCGATCACAATCTCCGGAATAACTACAAGGTATCCCGCAAGCACGATGAGATCCGGATTCACTTCCTGTAACGTCTTTAACAGGTTCTCGTTAAATACTTCTCTTGTCTCAAAATCCTTTGGCGATACTACGATATCTTTTATACCTGCCTGTTTTGCACGTTCCAGTGCATAGGCATTTTTATTATTACTGATAACTGCTGCGATCTCGGTGTCTGTGATCTTTCCTGCTGCGATCGCATCAATGATCGCCTGTAGGTTTGTACCGCCACCGGAAACCAAAACTGCTATTCTTAGCATAAATCTACTCCCTTTTCACCAGCTACGACTGTCCCGAGAACAAATGCCTTGTCTCCGGCACTCTCTATAGCTGCTATTGTCTTATCTGCATCTGTGTGATCTATTGCAAGGCACATACCAACACCCATGTTGTATGTATTGTACATCATATGCTCATCTATATCGCCCTTCTTTGCAAGGAGTTTGAATATAGCCGGCACTTCATACGAATCCTTCTTTACCTGTGCACAAACTCCGTCCGGAAGCATCCTCGGAATGTTCTCATAGAAACCTCCGCCTGTGATATGACTGCAGCCTTTAATCGTAATACCGGCATCCTTTACTGCCTTTAATGCTTTTACATAGATTCTTGTCGGAGCAAGAAGCGCTTCGCCAAGTGTTGTTCCAAGTTCATCATAATATGTATCCAGAGATTCCTTTGTCATCTCAAATACTTTACGGACCAGTGAGAAACCATTGCTGTGCACACCGCTTGAAGCGATACCGATCAATGTATCTCCAGCTTTAATATTCTCTCCTGTGATAAGTTCATCCTTCTCTACAACGCCAACAGCAAATCCTGCAAGGTCATATTCATTTTCCGGCATAAGTCCCGGATGCTCTGCTGTCTCGCCGCCAACTAAAGCTGCGCCGGACTGGTTACAGCCTTCTGCAACACCACTTACAATTGTAGCGATCTTTTCCGGATAGTTCTTACCACACGCTATATAATCCAGGAAGAAAAGAGGTTCTCCACCAGAACATGCAATATCATTCACGCACATAGCCACAGCATCAATTCCGATCGTATCGTGCTTATCCATGATATATGCAAGCTGTACTTTTGTACCGCATCCATCTGTTCCAGACAGTAATACAGGCTCTTTCATCTCTTTGATCTTTGCAAGACTGAACGCACCAGCAAAACCTCCGATACCGCCTAATACCTCTGGTCTCATGGTTGTCTTGATGTGCTTCTTCATAAGTTCTACTGACTTATATCCTGCCTCAATATCAACGCCGGCATTCTTGTAATCCATTGTAAAATCCTCCTGTTTTATCCATTATAAAGTGCATTTTTCATGCCAAATGATTCTTATAAATTATACGGGATTAATTTCTGTTTGTAAAGAAGCCATTCTCACAAATATAGCAGGCAAAAACAAAGTTATATTTGGCACATTTTTGCACATATGCAAAGCGTATTTCCAGTAAGATGAAAAATAACGTTTAAATATCAAATATAATTTGATAATGATTCCCGTTTATGATAAAATAATAACATATGCAGAGTAACTGTTTTTTCGTTAACAAGAGGTAATTTTATGACAAATAATAGATTAAATATCGGATTATTCATATGTCATCTCGACAATGAATATGCAAATGAAATATGTAAAGGAGCCGAATACGCAGCGAAAGAGCTGGACGTGAATCTTATCGTCTTTCCAGGCATGTTTTTAAATGCTTCATTTAACGATCCTGAAAATGAAATTTATGATTATCAGTACAACTCTGTCTTTTACTATGCAAAGAAAGAAAATCTGGATGCCCTGATCGTATCAGTTGGTACGATCGCATCTTTTATATCTCAAAAAAGCATTGAAGAATTTCTAAAAGTCTTTAAAGATATCCCGATCCTCACTCTGGAATCTAAAGTCGCAGGCTATCCATGTTTGCAGGCAGACAGCACTGCCGGACTTCGCGATGCGCTGGAGCATTTGATCATTCATCATAAACGGAAGCATATCTGTTTTGTAGCCGGCAGAAAGACTAACGAAGATGCACTGGAACGATTAAATGTATATCGTACAACAATGAAGGCTCACAACATTCCTGTTACCGATGATATGATCGTATACGGTGATTACTCTGAATACAGCCGTGAGATTGTCGGGAAATTGCTTGACAATAATCCTGATGCTGACGCAATTGTATTCTCAAATGATCAGATGGCGATTGGAGGATATCAGGAACTGAAAAGCCGTAATATCCGAATAGGTTCTGATATCAGTGTGATTGGATTTGACAACTCTCCCGGATCTGTAACCATGGTTCCACCGCTCACAACCGTAAACGCAAATACTTCTGCACTTGGTTATCGTGCAGTTGGAAAAATAATTCAGGATATCAAAACAGGTGAGTTCTGTTCTTCTGTATTGGATTCTCACTTCGTTAAGAGATTATCCTGTGGCTGTAGTCTGCATGAAAACATAGACAATATGGCGATCAGTTCTTTCTCTCCTGCAACTGACATTCTTAAATATTGTGATAATTATATTTTAGGCGATATACAAAACAGCTTTTTCGGTAAATCTGTACTCGAACAGATCAACAGCATCTGGAAAGATATAATTGAAATTGCTATTCTACCGGAAGCAAAACCATATCCTAAAGAACCGATTGTGGACTAACTGATGGCATTTATGGCATCTCCTGTCACAAGTTTTTTCTCCGTAACGAATATTGCATATTCATTCCGCTGTTTCTCCAGTATCATTACAACACTGATCAATGAGCCGGATAAACGTTCTGAATATTATAGATTGAACTCGCATATTACAAGTGCAATTGCACAGTTTCTGTCAACATCTTTATACCAGCAGGAACATGACAGTAAAATTGGTGCATGGTCTTCAATCTATATTACCAGAGACACCCTCACATATGGAACGGATACTGCAAAGACATTTTCTTCTATGCTCTCAAAATTAAAAGACCTCGGATTTGTTGCATCTTATCTGTATGAATATGACGAACCAGTTGCCATACAGTCAGATGGAAGCTGGAAGACACCGGATACACTGTATCTTCAGGCATTCTACAATCAAAAGCATACAATTGTATTAACCGGAGAAGCTCGCAGGATTGCATCTGCCGATATCTTTGACAATGAATACACCTGCTACGAGAACCGATTCACAGCAGTAATTATGCCGATTTTTACAAATGAACAGCATCACGGTTTATTTGTCTGCAATACAGACGTTGAGCATTTTGGACATATATATACAACTTCTCTTCATCTGGGAGCTTCTTTCAAATATCTGTCTCTTTTAAAAGAACAGATCCAGACAAAGGAACAGTTAGTGATATCCTTAAATGAGATCCATGAAAAAAACGAGCTGTTAAACCACCTGTCTACTTCAGACGAACTGACCGGAGTGAATAACAGACGAGGATTGATGGAAAAGGTTGAATATCTGATCAATAAGCCTGCCAATCATGGTCGCAAAGCAATGCTGTTGTTTGCTGATATGGACAGCTTAAAGATCGTAAATGATAAATTTGGACATAATGATGGAGATTTTGCTTTAAAGAATATTGCAAACATCCTGATGACAAGTTTTCGGGCAAGTGATATCGTCGGCCGAATCGGTGGTGATGAATTCGTATGTTTTGCTTTTATTGATGATCCTGATTTTCCAAAGGCTGTACAATCAAGGATTCAGGAGTTATCCAATGAATTAAACGACAGCTGTAGTAAACCATACTATATTGAAATGAGCGTTGGTGTCTCCGAGTTCTCCTGCAATCCGAACATTAAGATTGAAGATCTGTTAAGTCAGGCAGACAGTGCTCTTTATTCAAATAAACGATATAAGAGAATGTCCGTATTAAAATAATAATATACAATATTAACTTTTTATGTCTTTATGATAGTACAATTACAGTCTGTATAATAAAATAAAACCATATAAATGAAAATTTTTTCCCGCATTCGGAACGAAATTTTTTCATTTATATGGTTTATTTTTATTTATATTTGCTCTTCTTAATTCTTATTCTGTATCTTTATTCTGCCTCTTTAAACGGCTCATTTAACATTTCTGTTCCCGGAAGAATAAATCTGCCATTTTCGATGATAGCAACTCTCGTTCCGTCTGCATGGACTGAATAAATACCTCCGATCTCGTCATATGGTATCGTAATATCGGTATGACAGTTAAAATATGCCTTGCTGATATCCGTCTTTCGAAGGATCGAGCACTCGTTATCCTTTGCAACGATCTCCTTGCCATCCGGATTGTGCAGAATATTTTCTTCACTCCAGCTATAGCAGGTATCACCGACTGCAAAATGCGGTCCCATCTTCTCAACGATCAGAATCGGCAGCTTATATACCATGTTGTATTTATTTGCAAGTACATATGCCGTCGTATTCGTTCCGATCGCAAACTCTCCGATCGGCAGTGTCTCCCGTCCGCCCAGAAGATTGTCTTTTACAAATTTTACATTATCTTCTTCTCTGTCAAAGTTCTTACAGGTATAGGTTTTGATCTTTCCATCTTCAAAGGTCAGCTTGAGATCGACATATTTCAGATCATTCAGATAGACCTCACTCACATTTAAAACCCCATGTGTTCCGGTCAGCTTCGGTGATGTAAAGACTTCGCCAAGAGGGATGTTCACATCTGCCAGACAGTTCTCGAAATTTGTCTCTGTCTCCGGGTGTTCTAACACATGCATCGATACCTTCATATCTGTCTTGTTGCCATTCTGTCCGATCACATGTACCCATTCCGCCTGATCCAGCTCATCGATGATCGTCTGGTGGACCGGACGGTATACATCACTTTCCAGATTATTGATCCGAATGATCTGTTCAAATATCTCCTCGTAATCATCTCCGATCTCCGGCATTGGATATGCGATGATCGTAAAGCTGTATTCGTCTCCCGGTATATATTCATTCACGATCTGCGACAGTTCATTGGTATATTCTACGCCAAGTTCCTGCTGCTTCTTACTAAGCGTAAGCTGTCCAGGTTTGCTCATCGGTTCAAATGGTGTCTCACCAAAGATCTCGATACATGCCGGTCCTGCATATACAGATGCCTCATATCTGTATTTCTCATAAGCGCCACGCATTACTTCTAATTTCCGCTCCATCAGCTTGCGGTCAAGGAATAACGCCTGATCCATCTGATGATCGTAATCCATCTGCTTATTTACCGGAGTACCTACATAGCCGATCCGGTTCATTCTGGTTCGGTTGATCCGGTTGGTATCATAGCGGAAGCATAACGGTTCCAGCCCCATACCACGGAATTGAAGGATCGCAGCTTTTACGATACGCTCCATGCCGACCGAATACCGGATATTTACATGCTTCTTTTTCGACATATCAATTCCAGCCGCTACAAAACCCTGGCGGAAACCTTCTGTATATGTCCGGGCGATCGATGCCACTTTTTCTGATGACATCTTGCGGAGAAATGCTTCCGTTTCCAGTTCGTTCTTTCCAATGTATTCGCCATATTCATATAAATAGCTGTTATCCCTGTCTTCACATTTCATTACGATATCTGTCGCAAATGAAAGGATCGGATCCAACTTCTCACGCACACGATAATCCATGAAGAACTCAGCATAATCATGTTCAAAATAATAAATAGCATCTTTTACTGCTTTAACAGATAGAGCATCCTCAAAAATACCATATATCTCTACAAATAATTCAAACCATATGGTAAGATCTACGATCCTTCCTTCAAATGCTGCCGCGATCAGTCCATGGAATTCATAACAAAGAAATGTAAGATAATCAGCAAATGAATATTCCCGCCTGTCTGTATCTTCAATCTCATTCTTTGCTATCTTCTCACCAAACATCTGTCTGGTATATTCATAATTACAATAGCTTGTTCCATAATTTTCAGGCATAACGTCCTGATAAAGAGCCGCATTTAACTGCTGCAATTCATCCGCTGTACAGTTCTCTGAAAGAGGTATTCCACTTTTTACCTTTTCAATCACTTTATCTAACTGCAGTAAAAATTCTCCGGTCTTTACAAAATAATCACGATATCGCAGTTCCACTGTTTCTTCTTTTATGATCGAACGGATTCTCTCAACCATCAGTTCGTAACGATCTTCGATATCTTCATATTCTGCTGTTATATCTTTGTAATATGTCATTTACTGTCTCCCTTTATATTTCCAAGTTGAATATTCTTCCGAAACAACGCATCAATTACCTGATACAGTGTCTTTGATCCCTCTGGAGTCCGCTTATTTCTGCCATACACCTGATCTTCTAAAACACCATGTTCCCGCCATGCCTTTCCTCCGGTCGCATCATTTAACATAACCGGTTCCAGATTATCCATTACATGTGCGAATTTTGCTTCCGGTGTCTGATACTCCTCAAATTCATCCCAGAGTCCACGAAGCTTCTTCGCCTGATCTTCCGGCAGAATATTAAAGATTCGTTCGGCAGCCTTTAATTCCCGCTCTCTTTTCGTTGCATTTGCCTTTTTATCATATGCATATGTATCACCTGCATCAATCTCGATCAGATCATGAACCAACAGCATGGAAACAACCTTCAAAACATCAACCGGTTCATTCGAATACTCGGATAATAATATGGTCATAAGTGCAAGATGCCAGGAATGTTCTGCATCATTTTCTTTTCTTTTTCCATCTGTTAAATAACTCTGTCTGCCTACAAATTTACTTTTATCAACTTCCAGTATAAAATCCAGCTGCTTCTTCAATCTCTCATCCATATTCTTACATTCCCTTCATAAAAAAGATACCCGCAATTATAAATACAATAATGTTCAAATAAACAGCCATTTTCTTGGATGTAACACCACCCTCTTCCGAACGATATCCAATCACGCCAAATACAATACCGGTAAATGACATCAGAAATGCACTGATCATCAATACACCATAGATTCGCTCTACTGCGCCTTTTGATATTATAGATTTAATAATAGACAATAGGATAAAAATTCCACCAAGTATTCCCAATATATATGAAATCACTGTATCTCTTGAATTTCCGGAAGGAGCCATCCTGAAATCACTGTTTTTCAATCTCTTTTCTCCTTTTTCTGTCAAATCGTGCCAGAATATAATAAATAATATATCCAAGCATACCACCAAAGGTATTCATGATAATATCGTCAACATCAAATACCCCAAGTTTCGTTACAAGCTGCACCAGTTCGATACATAACGAAAATGTAAAAGCCGCCAGAACTGCTGTAAAAAAACCTGTCTTTTTACCTCTGACCCAGCGGATCAGCATTCCAAACGGTACAAACGCGAGAACATTTCCAACCAGATTTAACATTACGCTCGTGGTCGTCATATAGCTTCTGTACTTTATGAAACGTTTAATCTCAAGAAACGGTTCCAGATTATACCGCATCTCATCATATCCATGTCCTCTTCCGAACATATCACTGAATATCAGAAAATAAACAATGGATATACTGTATAATATGAATAGCACCAGGCATAACACCCGTAGCTTTTTCTTGTTTTCTATGCTCAATGCCAGCCTCCAGATTAATATTATTTCCTCATTTTTATTAACTGGGTAAGAAGTCTGTCTGCACACTCCTCTTTACTCATCTGTGGCAATTCAATATCCTCATCCTGTGTGATCAATGTCAGCACATTGGTATCTGTTCCAAATCCAGCCCCCGCTGTCTTTAAATTATTTGCTGCGACCATATCGATCTTCTTTTTTCCCAGCTTCTTTCTGGAATTCTCCAGCAGATTCTGTGTCTCCATCGAAAATCCGCATATGATCTGTCCGGCAAGTCTACTGTCCCCATCTGTCTTTCTTGCCTCTTCTCTCTGCATTCCAAGGTATGCGAGAATATCTTTTGTTCTTGTAAGCGGAATACTCATATCTGCATCCGTTTTCTTGATCTTGTTGTCTGCCACCTCTTCCGGTTTATAATCAGCAACTGCGGCTGCCTTGATAATAATATCCTGATCCGCACTGACTGCCGTTACAGCTTCATACATCTCCTGCGCAGAAGTAACCGGAACTACTGTTACGAATTCCGGTGGTGTGATCGCTACCTTTCCTGTTACGAGGGTTACATCTGCCCCACGGAGCATCGCCTGTCTCGCGATCGCATATCCCATTTTACCAGTTGAATGGTTGGATATAAAGCGAACCGGGTCGATTGCTTCCATTGTAGGTCCTGCTGTAACAAGTACCTTTACCCCCTGCATATCCTTTTCTGCTGCGATATATTTTAATATATAATCGACTAACAGCTGTTCATTCGGAAGCTTTCCCTTGCCTGTATCTCCACAGGCAAGGTATCCGCTTGCCGACTCTATGATCTCATAGCCATAGGTCTGTAGTTTTTTGATATTATCCTGAACAATCGGATTTTCTAACATATTCGTATTCATTGCCGGTGCGATCAGCTTCGGACATTTTGCCGCCATGATCGTAGTGCTTAACATATCGTCAGCAATTCCACCTGCGATCTTTCCAATGACATTTGCTGATGCCGGAGCAACCATAAAGATATCTGCCCGCTTTGCCAGTGCTACATGCTCCACATTAAACTGAAAATTACGGTCAAAGGTATCCACCAGACATTTATTTCCTGTTAAGGTCTCAAATGTGATCGGATTGATAAAATTGGTCGCATTTTCTGTCATGATGACATTTACATCTGCATGCAGTTTTACAAGCATACTGGCAACATTTGCCATCTTATATGCCGCTATACTTCCTGTTACACCTAAAACAACGGTCTTGTTCTTTAACATCATTTTCTCCATTCTGCATCATATCGTTGAAAATCGTTCTGCCAGAAACGACTCTCGATCCGGCTGTTATTTGTTCATATCGAGGATAAAGTTATCGATCAGTCTGGCCTTGCCAAATCTGACTGCCATAGCACAAAGAACATGTCCTTCTACTGTATCGATCGACTTCATGGTATCCATATCCACCATCTCTACATAATCAATATCTGCAAGTGGCTCTGATGCAATCAGCTCTTTCATTGCTGCTACAACCTTCTTCGCATCGCGCTCACCATCTTCGATCATCTTCTGTCCAAGTTTAACTGACTTGCTCAGTACAACTGCTGCCTGACGTTCTTCCGGCTTCAGGTAAATATTTCTGGAACTCTTTGCAAGACCATCTGCCTCACGAATGATCGGACATCCAACGATCTCAATATCCATATTCAGATCTGTAACCATGCGCATGATGATCGCAAGCTGCTGTGCATCCTTCTGACCAAAATAAGCACGATCCGGCTGAACGATATTGAATAATTTATTAACAACTGTACATACACCTTTGAAATGTACCGGACGTGTCAGTCCGCATAATGCATCCGGAAGTCCTGTCATATTGACATAAGAACAAAATCCCGGCTTATACATTTCTTCCGGTTCCGGATGAAAAATCACATCTGCACCTGTTGTCTCGCATAACTTTGCATCTGCATCAAGATCTCTTGGATAACTCTCCAGATCCTCTGTCGGTCCGAACTGCATCGGATTGACAAATACAGACACTACGGTTCTGTCGTTCTGTTCTACGGATTTCTTAATCAGACTCTGATGTCCCTCATGGAGATATCCCATTGTTGGTACAAGTCCAACACTTAAGCCTTCTTTCTTCCATGCCTTAACCTGACTTTTTACTTCATCTACCGTCTTTAAAATCTTCATTTCTGTTTCCAGTCCTTTCCTGTTCCTGTCTTCCGGTATTTAACCGTTTCAGGCAGCTTCTATCTCTTAGTATAATTTATCGATTACTTCATCATCAATCTTGTAGCAGTGTTCTTCGCCTGGGAATGTTCCATTGTCAATCTCTGCTATATAAGTCTTTACCGCTTCACGGATCATATCACCTGCATTTGCAAAATGCTTTACGAACTTCGGCTTAAAATCACTGAACATGCCAAGCATATCATAGATTACAAGAACCTGTCCGTCACAGCCTGCTCCTGCTCCGATTCCGATCGTAGGAATGTTGATGCTTTCTGTTACAAACTTTGCAAGCTTTGCAGGAACACATTCAAGTACCAGTAAAAATGCACCTGCTTCTTCTACTGCTTTGGCATCCTCAATCAGCTTCTTTGCTGCTGCTTCTGTCTTACCCTGAACCTTAAAGCCACCGAAGGTATTGATCGACTGTGGAGTCAGTCCCAGATGTGCGACAACCGGGATTCCTGCTGATACGATTGCTTTGATCTGTGGGCAGACTTCCTTACCGCCTTCTAACTTAACCGCTCCGGCTCTGCCTTCCTTCATCAGACGACCTGCATTTACGACTGCGTCATATACGCTGGTCTGATAGGACATAAATGGAAGATCGGTTACAACCAGCGCATTCTTTGCACCTCTTGCAACAGCTGCACTGTGATGGATCATATCTTCCACCGTTACAGAGATCGTATCCTCATATCCAAGGATTACATTTCCGAGAGAGTCACCGACAAGAATCGTGTTTACTCCTGCTTCGTCCAATAATCTTGCTGTCGTATAATCATACGCTGTCAGCATAGAGATCTTATGCCCGGAATTCTTCATCTGCATAATTGATGTTGTTGTGTTCTTCATACGTCTTATTCTCCTATTCTGAAATCATTTCGTACCTTGTTCATTTCAAAATCCTGTTTCGTCGTATCTGCTGTCATAGCATCTGCATTTTCATGTCTTATTCCTGCTCTGAAAGGATATTCTTCATCTCAGAATAATCCCGGTCAGGATATTTCTGCTCTGCCAGAGCAACCACAGCACCTGATACACTGGTATAAATATGTTTCTCATTTTCATCAAGAACATTCAAATGTTTCTTAACTGTCGTTGTGTCATTTCTCTCGATCGGTCCGGTCAGCCCTGCCACCGGTCCATCCTCTGTTATATGAGATGCATTTCCCATAAATAATGGGACGAGCGCATGTTCTGCCTGATTCTTTTCAAATCCACAGTCTTCCAATAATGAAACTGCCGATCCATACAGACCATTCACCAGATTGCTGGCAAAAACTGCCGCCGCATGATATTTTGTTTTGTTTTCTGTTGAGAGAAGTACACAGTCATTTCCTAAAAGACGAATAAAGTGGCAAATTTCATTTCCCCACTTTCCATCACCTTCTACGGTAAAAAAACATTTCTGCATTTCCCTGTAGGATTTTGTCTTTGAACTGATTGCATACATAGGATGAATCGAATAACCAAAGGCTCCTGCCTCTGTTACACCTGAAAAAATATTAGATGTCATCGCACCACTACAATGACAGATCAGTTTGCCTCTTATATCAAAGGCTTTTATACTGTCCCATACTGCTTCTATCCTTCCATCCGGAACAGTAAGCATCAGGACATCACTTGCACAAACGATCTTCTCCAGATCATCAAATGCTTCGGTATTGGTAAATGTAGCAGCTTCTTTTGCGCTCTCCACCTGCTGGCTGTAATACCCGGACAATGTAACTGTCCTCTTACAATTCTTTTGTATCTCCTCATTCTTTAAATTAAGTTCAAGATACTTACCAAGTGTAAAGCCTACTTTGCCTGCACCGATAAATCCAATCCTCATATGATCACCTGCTATCGCCTGTTATATCTGTGGTGTAAATCAGGTATAGTTTCTTTCGAATACCATCCGCCCTTTACAATACCATTTACAGGGTAAAAAGTAAAGCAGGAGAACCCGAATTTATTATCATTTTTCTCCTGCTTTTCTTATGTTTTTACTTTATACAGATCATATATCTGCATATAAAATTGTCATTTTTATATAACATGCGAATGATTAATTATATTTTTCAATCACTTCCGCATTTGCCTGCATTGCGGCAGCTTCCATGGACTCACGTTCTGCTAAAAGCTTACTTCTTACTTCTGCATTGCTGTTACCAATAATCTGAAGTGCCAGATATGCTGCGTTCTTGCTTCCGTTGATCGCTACTGTTGCTACAGGGATACCGGATGGCATCTGAACGATAGAAAGAAGTGCATCCATTCCATCTAATACTGAACCGGAAATTGGTATTCCGATAACAGGAATAACTGTCTGACTGGCTACGACACCCGGAAGTGCTGCCGCCATACCTGCTGCAGTAATGATAACCTGTGTCCCATTATTATTTGCTTCTTCAATAAACTCTGAAAGTCCTGCATGTGCTCTGTGTGCAGACAGACATCTTACATCAACAGCTACTCCATAATCTTTTAAAATGCCAATTGCAGGCTCGACCTTAGGCAGGTCACTTGTTGATCCCATAATGATCGCTACTCTCATGTTTTTATCCTTCTTTCTTCCTTTTTTGTATTTTTAATATCCCTGTGTTCTACATGAATCTGCATCACACAATGGTATACTATTTACTGTTCAGATACTGATCGATGATCTCGCTTGCGCCTTCATAATCCATGGCATCTACTGTCATCTTCAATGCATTTAAAAATTCTAGATCAGCATCACTGTATTCATATTTGCCTATTTCGGTAAATATCTTCTTTACAGATTTGACATCCGCATCCCGCAGGAAAGTCCGCATATCCTTGAGCTGTCCACGATCAACGGAATCTTTCATTACCTTCTCCTGTGGTTCTTCCGGATTGATCTTATCAAGATAAAGTCCGATATCCTTAAACAGCCGTCGCAGCATTGACACAAATTCATGTGTATTCTCTTTTGCATACTGCATATTTCCTATGTTGATCGCAGATTCTAGATTGGCTGCTTTACGTTCAATGCTATATGCACCAATGTTACCGCTGCTGCTCTTAATATCATGAATGATATTTCGATATCTTCTGACATCATCATCGATGTATTCTTCCAGTCTGTCAGCATCCTGTTCATAATCTTCCTTAAAGGTTGTGATGAACCGATTAAACGTATCAAAGTTACCGCCAAGCATCTTCAATGCATTTTCAACAACAATGCTGTTCTCCAGAATATGAACATCATCTTTGAATCTGGATTCGCTGATATACTGTCTGATATTGCTTGTCTTCTCTTTGATCTTCTCCTCCGGCAGGAACAATCGAAAGACTCGTTCGATACCATCCATCTCCAGTGGTTTTACAAGTACATCACTGAAGCCTTCTTTGACAATCTCATCCCTGCTGCTCTCTATATTATTCTCTGAAAGTGCAATGATCGGAACCCTCTTATATTCCTCTCCATCCAGACTCCTGATCTCGCGGACAGTGTCCGCTCCATCCATAACAGGCATCACAGTATCAATAAATATCATATCATACGGTGTCACCATAACCTTATCGATCGCCTCAAAGCCTGATGAAGCCGTATCACAGATCAACTCATAGGACTCAAAAATAACTTTCTGTATTCCAAGACTGACATCAGAATCATCCACAAGAAGTACACGTACATCCGGCAGCCAGATTCTGGAATTCGAATTACGGAACGCCTGCTCTTTTCGTTTGCTGACATTATAATTTACATAGCTGTAATCAAATACCTGCTGTATGATTGAGAAACGGATCGTTGTACCTGCCCCATATGTGCTGTCAACTTCAGGAGTTCCACCCATACTCTCAATCAACTGTCTCGCAATCGCAAGTCCAATACTGATATCAAAATTACCGATATCCGTTCTGTCATAAGAATCATCCAGATCAAAGAAGCTATCCAGACGTTCTTCCTTTACTCCTGTACCTGTATCTGATATCTCGATATCCAGATAGATACTGTCTTCTTTCTCACATTCCTCCGGCGGAATCGTACGCCAGTCAACCGAAATACTTATACTTCCCTCTTTCGTTGTCTTGGCTGCTCTCTGATAAAGATTGAGCAATATCTCCTTTACTTTTGAACAGTCACCGATCAAACCATTTGGAATATCATCTTCGATACTTACTTTTAAATTTACCAGTTCCCTGTTTATCATCTCTTTAAACTGAACTGCCAGTTCTTCGATCACATCAGAAACTGCATATTCCTTTTCAACCAGTTCAAGTGTTCCATCCTGCAGGTTAGATAATCTGGAAATTCCATCAATAATTCCAAGGATCTCATAACTGGATCCATAAACCGTTGATAATTGTTTTATCTCTTCTTCATTTTGAGAATCCACATTGCGAAGCAATACTTCACTGATTGCAAGAATGGAGTTCAATGGAACACGGATCTCATGACTCAGATAGTTTACATAATCATTCTTTGCCCGATTTGACTTCTCTGCCTGTTCATTCTTTTTACTTAACTCTTCTACCTGCTTATTTTTTCTGCCAAGCAATATAAAAATATATCTGACAGCTACTATAATTGCAATACAGATAAATATAACAAATAAAGCAATCAAAACTTTGGAAAATGGTGTCTCCCAAAATTTCAATTCTTTTACGATCGAAAATGACAACGGTTCTTCACAGGTTACACCATCTGAATTCTCCGCAGTCAAAACAAATGTGTAATCTCCGCCCTCCAGATTCGTATACTCCGCTTCAAGATAATCAGTTCCTGATAAGACACGATCCTTATCTTCAAAGCCTTCCAGATGATACTTTACCTGAATATCTCCACGATTCACATAGCTGAGAACAGAAAATTTTACAACGATACGGTTCGTATCTCCCGGAACCCGTATCCTGCCATTCAAATCGGAAAACGCATATTCTTTGTCATCAACCGTAACAGATGATATACGAACCTGTGGCGCAACTTCATTTGTATATATATGATTCAGATCCAGAACACTGAGTCCCTGATCACAGCACACATATACCTTTCCATCTGCTGATATATATTCCGTGGAATTATCCGAAATATCGGAAATCAGTCCATCATTTTTCGTATAACTCTCACCTTCCGGCGCTGCTGAACTGAGCAGATTTCCTTCATAATACTTCTGAATTCCTCTGGAACCAAAAATCCACAGATTGCCCGATTCATCCATGATCAGATCTGCAATTGAATTCGAAGAATCTACTGCACTGATCTGCCGGATCACACCTTCCTGATAGTACAGACCATTATCTGTTCCAATCCAAATCCCATTACTTCCTCCTACAATGGAAGAAACAATATTTGAGTTTAATCCATCGGCCGCAGATAATTTACGAAGATTCGATTCTATATCGATCGTATACAGACCGGAACCATTAGAACCTGCATACAGAGTTCCATCATCTCCCTGATACAATGATATAATATCCGCGTTCTCCATTCCTGAAAATCTGCCATAGCTTGCCATTACTTTCCCGTTATTCAGTATCGTGATACCATTTTCTGTTCCAACTGCCATGCTGCCATCTTTTAATTCGATAATACAATTAACGGCATTACTGGTAAGCAGCGATTCACTCTTATTATATACTTTATATTTCCCTCTTGGATTTACCTTGATTACACCATAAAGACGATAAGAACATATCCATAGATTGTTTCTGGAATCCACGCAGAAATCACGGATACTTTTGCCGGAAAGCATGGTCACCAGATCAGATTCTCTGTCCAATGTTCCATCTGCATTGATGATATCCAGTCCATCATCCGTTCCGACATATAATCTTCCCTGATATTCCGTCACACAGTTTACGATGGATTCATTCATACCATATTTTAATGTTGCATTCTGAAATTTGCTCCGTCCAAGAAACAAAAGTCCTTTTCGATAAGATGTCATCCAGTAATTGCCTTCAAAATCTACCAGAATGTCACTCATAGATTCATTAAATGCAAGACCGGTCACATATTGTATACTGCCTTCCTGATTTATGTAGCCTATGCCATCATCCGCAAGCACCCAGAATCTGTCACCATACAGTCCTAATTTATTGATACCGCTGAGTGCCGCCGTTGAGATCATGGTAAAATCTTTATTCGTCGTTAAACGGACAATCGTATGTCCTACTGTACCAATATAACGGTTGCCATCTGCGTCAACATAAAGACTGTTCAGATCTTCTTCTGTATATGCAGTCTTATTTGTCTTGCTTACGATCTCATTATTCTTAATGTTAACGATCGTATCACTGTTTGCGATCGCATATACATAGGATTTGTATCCGCCGATCGCAGTTACCTCCGGATATACGATATCCTCATCTGCAACTAAAGTCATATTCCCGTCCGCATAATAATAGATACCGGCAGATGTCGCCAGCCATACCTTTCCCTCTTCATCCTCATACATATCATGGATCGTAGTAATCTCTGCATCGGATGAATTCGTCACACGGTAAAATTTACCTTTATCATAAACAAATAATCCATAGTTTTCTGTTCCAACGTATATGTCACCGGAAGATGTCGACAGGATACAGTTTACAGGATAAGCATTGCTTCCTTCATCTTCACCAAGTGTAAATTTACGGAATTCGCTTCCATCATATCGATACAGCCCGCTGTCTGTTCCGACCCATATATAACCGCTGGAAGACTGCATAATACAGTTTGCCTCTCCACTCTCAAAGCCATCTTCTTCTGTATACTCTGTCTGACTGTAATCAGAGGTAAAATTTTCTCCGGCAGACACAACTAGCCGTGGCGAAAATAATATCATCACGGCTGCTGCTATTAATATGATCATCCTGATTTTTGAATGTAACTGCTTCATAGTTTTCTTATGCACCTAATAAAAATGCTACATATCCTTTTTTAGTTTCGTAAATATCCGCTTTGGAAGTGATCTCCCATGGCGCATGCATGTTTAATACTGCCACACCACAGTCCACAACTTCCATTCCATATAATGATAAGATATAAGCGATCGTACCGCCACCGCCAACATCTACTTTACCAAGCTCTGCTGTCTGATAGTACACTCCGGCATCATCCATTACCTTGCGGATAGCTGCAAGATATTCTGCATTTGCATCGTTGGAACCGGATTTGCCTCTTGCTCCTGTAAACTTGTTAAATACCATACCTTCACCAAAGATAGCTGCATTCTTCTTATCAAATGCACTTGCAAAGGTTGGATCATAGCCAGCAGATACGTCAGAGGATAACATTCTGGAAGATGCCAGACATCTTCTGAGTGCAAGCTCATTGTAACAGCCCATCGCATTCATGATCTCAGCAACTGTATTCTCAAAGAAATGAGACTGCATTCCGGTTGCACCCACGCTTCCGATCTCCTCTTTATCTGTCAACAGACAACAGGTCGTCTTTTCTACATCCTCTGCTTCTAACATCGCAACCATAGATGTATATGCACATACTCTGTCATCCTGTCCGTATGCCATGATCATACTCTCATCGATTCCGCAGTTTCTTGCCTTTCCTGCCGGAACGATTTCAAGCTCTGCTGAAATGAAATCTTCTTCCTTCATTCCATATTTCTTCTTAAGAAGTGCAAGCACCTGTTCCTTTACAGCTTCTTTTTCTTTTCCCTTTAACGGCTTGCTTGCAAATAAGATATCCAGTTCTTCTCCCTCGATAACTTTATTTGCCTTTTTCTCCATCTGCGCACCGGCAAGATGGATCAGCAGGTCAGTAACACAAAATACAGGATCATTCTTGTCTTCACCAATGTTTACCTCTACAACTTCTCCGTCTGTCTTGGCAACTACACCATGGATAGCAAGTGGTAAAGTTACCCACTGATACTTCTTGATTCCGCCATAATAATGCGTATCCAGATAAGCAAATCCCTCTTTCTCGTATAATGGGATCTGTTTGATATCCATACGTGGGGAATCGATATGCGCACCAAGAATATTCATACCTTTTTCGATATTCTTCTTACCGATGTTGAACAGCGCTACGGTCTTATTCATCCATACCGCATATACCTTTGAGCCTTTTGTCAGCTTCTTTCCTTCTTTGATCACATCCTGGATATCTTCATATCCGGCTTTCTTCACCTGTTTTACGATCTCTTTTACACATTCCCGCTCCGTCTTTCCTGCATCCAGAAATTCACGGTAGGATTTACATAATTTTTCCAGCTTTGCAAGTTCTTCCTTGTCATAACTGTTCCATACATTTTTATCTTTCATTTTTATGCCTCCTAAACATATAAGTCATTGCTTATACTCTTTTTTATATATATAATGGCACTTCTGCGGATCCTGTATGTCACAAGTCCGAGAATTACCAGATAGATCGCAAAGATCATATAAGAATCCATCCTTGTAAACTTAAATAAACAAAAACCGATTCCACAAAGGATCATGGATACCAGAATTGCAATTGCCATATTAAAGAACGCATTCAGGTTTCCTCTGAGTGCTCCATATTCATCTTCCCAGTTCAGCTTCGGATGTGTTGCATCCAGCCAGAGACCGATATAGGTACAGCATACAACTGATAATAGCCCGATCACAATAAAGTAAATGGCCGCAGGCACATTGATATGCATACAGACGCATAATACAATGATCGTTACTGCTACTGTGATGCCGCTGTATACCAGACTGACACCTGCTTTAATCCCGATCTGCGTACGATAACTGACCGGTGTATATTTGATAAAGCTGAAATGCTCTCCCTCCCTTGTAAAAGAAGTCGATGCGATACTGTTCATTGCGGTTGCAAAGAAGGAAACGATCAGCACCAGCAATAATACGATCAGATCGGATGCTACAAAACCTTTGGAAAGCAGCTTCTCAAATGAAGTCATAAAGTTCTTTGTTGCAGGCAGAACAAATAACGCCACTGCCAGAACAGGCCATATAATATTTACCATTACACAGTATTTGCGGTATGCCGGTGTCCGGTATAGTATCTTACATTCTTTCAGAAAATATGCTTTGCGGACACTTTTTTTCGCATAGGCTGCATCAGAAACCACATCTTCCTTCTTCTCTGCTTTTCCAACAGAGGAAACCAGATACACACCACGCAGATACAGCTTACTTCCAAGGAAGAATAACAGTCCTGCCATAACCACATTTAACAGAATGAACAACAGGAAATATGCAATGCTGTTTGTCTCCAGTGCTTTTAAGAATACAGAAACCGTAAAGAATATCTTTCCCATGACCGCTGTAAACATATTGTTATGATTCATCAGTCCATCAATATAATTATTGATGTTGATGCTGTCCATCTGAATAAACGATAATAAAAAGAGTCCGAGGAAAATAACCGTTACCAGTCCTGTCATGGCATCTACATTCCGAAACAGTTTTATCCGGCTTAAAAACGCCATACAAAGCAGGGCAAAAATCCCGCAATATACAAGTGGGAGGATCGGAAGCATCGCAACTCCGACCAATGCCGTCAGTGCAGATACCGGTTTAAATCCGGCAGCAATGAAATAACCTGCAAATCCGCTGAATAAAACCATAAATTCCATAATACTCTCTGCGATATAGGCATTTACAAACTTGGCTGCAACGATCTCAGCCGGTTTTACCGGCAATGGCAGCAGATGATCCAGATCCGATGAAAAAAACAGCACATTAAACAGTACCATAACGGAAAAGATCATACCAAATACGGACATCAGCTGTATGATCAGTTCTACACCTTCCGTCATTCCGCCCGCTTCTATCAGTGCTTCTGTCATAATATATACGATAAATCCAACGACCAGACAGCAGGGAACCATGATACAGCACATGGCAAGAGAACCAAGCGTCTTATACGCCTTTGCCTTTTCTCCGGTGTCCGGTATCGTCATCTCCGTGTCCTTTGCCATTACTCTGGTCAAATACCAAAAATTCTTCATAAGCACTCTATTCCTCATGTGTCATTTCTATAAATATATCTTCCAGTGACTTATTCTTATGTGCAGTAACCAGATCATCCAGCGTTCCCTGATAGATATCATGACCTTTCTTGATCATGATGATATTATCACACAATTTCTCTGCAACTTCCAGAACATGCGTTGAGAAAAAAACGCAGTTACCTTCATCTGCATGTTCCCGCATCATCTTCTTTAATTCATATGCCGCATTCGGATCCAGTCCGGTCATTGGTTCATCTAAGATCCAAACCGGTGGTTTATGTACCAATGCACCTATTACCATCATTTTCTGACGCATACCATGGGAATAGCTGACCATTTGTTTGTTTAAGCTGTCTTCCATTCCAAAACGCCCAGCCATTTCCTCTAACCGCTTCTTACGGTCAGCTTCTGACACACCATAAATATCTGCAATAAAATTCACATATTCCAATCCTGTCAGCCGTAAAAAGATATCAGGATTATCTGCGATATATCCAATCGACTGCTTTGCTTCTAATGGTTCTTTCTGGATATCATGTCCATTGATCTGAACACTACCCTCCGTCGGTTTTAAAATGCCTGTCAACATCTTGATCGTTGTTGTCTTGCCTGCACCATTCTGCCCTACAAATCCGACAATCTCACCTTTCTTAATATGAAAGCTTAAGTTATCTACGGATACAAAATCTTTGCCATAAATTTTCTTTAAGTTATTGGCTATTATCATTCTTTATCTTCTCCTGGTTCTTATCTGTCACGCCATAGTTTCTATCTGGTCTGTCATTTATCGAAATACTTCTTCCCATTTGGTTTTAATTATACCAATCCCATAATCTCTTTACAATATAAATATACCAAAGGCAGCCTGAAAATACTCTGTATAGTAACAGGCTGCCATCTTCTTAAAAAATGATTGTCCGCAGACATTTTACTGTTTATAAGTTAATACTGTCATCAAAATGAAAAGCATAAATAATCTTCTCTGTCACCGTTCTTCCTGTAAGCTGATGTATCGTCTTTGCATACATATCAAGCTGCACATGATAACGGCTGACCAGATCTGATATCTGATCGACCCGGTCTGTCTTGTAGTCCATTAAAACCACCTGATCTCCTTCCAGAAAACAGGCATCGATCACACCCTGAACAATAACAATATCCTTACTGTCTTTATACTCCGGTGATATATCTTCCGGCTTCATGCCGATATAAAACTGCTGCTCCCGATATAAAGTATGATTCTTCTGTGCTTCTGCCATACGGATTCCGAGCGGACTGTTGACCATATTATAGATCTTATCTGCGCGGACATGCTCTCTGTACCGTTCTTCCAGATATCCCTGATCAAAAAATGACCGGATCTGCTCTCTGATCTCATCCATGCTGTTTCTGGTGAAATCAATAAGCTCCATGATCTTATGGATCACAGTACCCATCTCATTTCCTTTTACAGACTCCTCCTTCATGCGGGAATGAAGCACCGGTACCGTAAGCTCTGCTTCTGTCACAGGCGGCTGATACAGGTCAGATCCCGGATTCTCCTCTCCGCGGTGTGCCAGTCGTTTGATCTCCGTAACGGACATCTTATTTTTTACTGCCTGTTCTGTCTTATATAGATAGGTATAATCTAAAAGTTCCTTATACTTTTCATATAACTGTCGGTCTTCCTGTGCAATTATGCTCTTGGATTTATTTTCTGTTTCTTTCTCTGTCTGTGCAGCGTTTTTTTCTGGCATATCTGTTTTTGTCCCGGCAAGTAACCGATTCTGATAGCCGGTCTTTGCAAGCACCCAGGTTGCATAGGTATCCTTTCTGCATACGATATCTTCTGATACAATATGCATAGATAACGCTGACAAGATCCAGTCCATAAAACAGCCGGCTTCCAGTCTGGTGATATAAGGGAGCTCTGTCCGATCCTGTGCGGAAGGTTCTGCAAGGAATCCCGTCTGTACCGGATAATCAAAGACTGTCTTTTCCGCTCCGGGATCTTTCACCGTCGCTGTCATATATAGCTTCTCTTTTGCTCTTGACAGGGCAACATATAAAATACGAATCTCCTCTGCCAGCTTCTCTGCATTCATGACACTTAACACGGCTGCTCTTGCAAATGTTTTCTTCTTCGCACGGTTCTTCCGGTCGATCGCATAACCTGCCAGATAACTGTCTGCATTTACCGTTACCGGAGATAAGACATCCAGATTCGAAAAACGATTTGCCAGTCCGCTGACAAATACAACCGGAAATTCCAGTCCCTTGCTCTTATGCATTGTCATCATCACAACAGAATCGTCATCATCGCCAAGCACTGATGCTTCTGCAAAATCCAGATCATTTGTCTTTAGCCGATCCATATAACGCAGGAAATTAAACAGTCCACGGAAACTGCTGTCTTCATAGGCATCCGCTTTCCGGATCAGCATATCGATATTTGCCTGTCTTCGTTTACCGGAACGCATCGCCCCGGCAAACCAATAATATCCGGTCTGCTCCAATATCGAATGAAGCAGTTCACTGATACTCATATAGTTTTTATCTGCCTTCCAGTCATCCAGCATATGAAGGAACTGTCGTAATTCCTCTGAAGCTTCTGAGTCCGGTTTTTCCACATAATAACAGACCTTCTGATAAAAACTTGCCGTCCGTGCCAGATTCTTCTCATGATCCTTGAAATCCCGTTCATAGATACCTACGATCTCTGCAAGCTCCTGTTCCTTTACACCTGCAAGCGGGGAACGTAGGACTGCAGCAAGTGCATAATCCTGATGGGAATTATCGATCACCGCCAGCATATCAAGCAGCGTACTGATCTCGATCGCATCAAAATATCCACTCTCACTCTCGACAAATAACGGAATTCCGTGCTCCGCAAATGCCTCTTCAAAGGCTTTCGCATTCTTCTTCACACTTCGCATCAATACCGCAATATCCCGGTAAGCAACCCTTCTGGTTTCTCCGTTATCTCCATCCGGAATATAGAGTGGTTTATCACCCTTCACTAACTCATAGATCTCATCTGCGATCATCCGTGCTTCTATATCCGCATTTGTTAACGACCGTATCTCCTCCGGCTGGGATTTCTCCGGATCTGCACAGTCATTCCTTACAATCAGGATCTCGGATCTATAACCCATGTTATTCTTATCCTGTCTTCCGATATGCAGCTTTGCCGATTCATCATAATCGATCCCGCCCAGATTCTTTGACATCAGCGGTTCAAAGATCTGATTGATCGTATCAATTACCTTTCCTGTACTTCGGAAATTATTTGACAGCAGGATCTTCTGATCCTCTGCATCTTCCCGGTCAGAATATGTATTATATTTATGCAGGAACAGATCCGGTCTTGCCATACGGAAACGGTAGATGCTCTGCTTGATATCACCCACCATAAACATATTTTTCCGATCTTCTCCGTGACCTGTCACGCAATTTAAGATATCTTCCTGTAAAAAGTTACTGTCCTGATATTCGTCGATCAGGATCTCACGATACCGTCTGGCAACTGTCTTTCCTGCTTCCGATGGAAGCACGCATCCATTCTCATCCGTTCCTGCACACAATATATCATAGGCAAATTCTGAAATATCCCGGAATTCATATAGATTCCTGTCGAGTTTTTCTTCCTTTAACCGATCCATATAGGAACGTGTCAGGGATAATAAAGCTAACAGCGGTTCCTTCATCATCGCACATTCTGCAAGTATGACATCTGTCGGACGAAATAATGCCATCATATCCTTTACACTCCCACGATAGGTCTGCATGGTAGTCTTTACATACTGCTGTTTCTCAGGATCACAGGCTGCGATACGCTTCAGATTTGAAAATTTGGAAACCCTTTTATATGCTTCATCCATATCTGCTGCCTGTCTCAGATTCCGCAGTAATTCCAGATCCGAACGTATAATAGGATCATAGCCTGCAGGACCATCCGCTTCTCCTGCGATCTCTAAGCACTGTTCCGCCTGACCGATCGCTGAATCAAGCGTGTCCGCTACGATCTGCATATAATCCCGATACCATTTTAAGTTATACAGTTCTTCCTTCGTGGATACTTCAAGTGCCGCTTCTGCTTCATTTATCCAGCGTTCCGGCTTCGGATAACCGGAAGCAACCCGGTAGATCTGATAGACCAGTTCCCGGATCTTCTCATCCGATTCTTTTCTAGCAAAGCTGTCTACCAGTCCGATAAATTCATCGGATGCTTCCTGATATTTCTGTTCTAATACTTCGTCCAATATATCATTCTTGATCAGATCCATCTCTGCATTATCTGCTATATCAAAAGAAGAATCGATCCCGATCATCTGAAAATAGTCCTTCACGATTCCCAGGCAGAAGCTGTCGATCGTCATGATATCTGCCCGTGGCAGCAGGGATAACTGCTTAACGATATGCTCATCCTCCGGATGCTCTTCCGCAGCCTGCTCAAGCTTATCCGCAATCTTCTCTTTCATCTGGGCTGCCGCCGCTCTGGTAAATGTTACAACCAGAACTTCATCAATATCGATCTTCTCCTCTGTCTTCCTGCCATCCGCATCAATCCCCATGACCATCTCAAGAATCCGTTCTACAAGAACAGCCGTCTTACCGGAGCCTGCCGCAGCAGATACCAGAAGATTACCATGTCTGGAATTAATGACTGATTTCTGTTCATCTGTCCATGAAATACCCATCTCTGCTACTCCTCCCTGTACCGCTTAAGCTTCTCATTATCCGGTCTGCGATATTGATTGCCGCTATTCTTTACATCAAAATGACAGATGTTTTTAAATTCACAATAATCACATCCTGTATTACTCTTATTTTTATATGGCTCGATCGCGATCTTTCCCTCTGCGATCCGGCTTCCAATCTCCTTTATATTCTCTCTCGTCAGTTCCATGATCGTCCGGATCTGGTCTGCAGATACTACATTTTCAGTTTTCTTGATCTCGCCATTTTTATCGAGTTTTACCGGAAGTGACTGATTGCAGGTATGATCCATCTTCTGTATCACGACAGGTGATTCATTGACAAATCCCTGCAGCTTCATTTTCTCCATTCTCTCTGCATCTAATTTTTCATGGTCTGCAAATTCCGGCTGCTTGCTATCCGTGTCGATCTCCGACGACTCAATCTCGATCACCGGATCATCAAAGCTGTAATACAATAAGCCGGCGACCTGAATATCCTTATCGGGATAGATCGTTTTTTCAATCTCATATGCGATCGCTGAATAAGTCACAAGCTGAAGCTGTTCTCCATTCAGGATCTCCTCCAGACTGAGTTTTCTGGTGGATGATTTGTAGTCGATCACCTTGATATAAACGGTTCCATCCTCTTCTTCCACATCCACACGGTCAATCTTACCATTGATGCTCATCTGGATCTGATTTGGAAGCTCAAACAGATAGAAACCAACTTCATCCTTTGCAGAATCAAAAGTCTTTTCCAGCATTCCCGGCTTCATGCTGCCAAGCCTTATATGTTTCTGCAACATACCGGCAGATGTCTGAGCCATTCGTTCGATCATTTGAAGCATATAAGCATTTCTTGCATTATCCTCAAAGAAATCTCCTGCTGCTTCCACTGCCGCACGATTTACCAGCTCTGTGACCATTGTCTTTCTTTCATTCTCCGGGAAATGCTCCCAGTCGTTGTTTCTGGTATCTCTTACCTGCTTAAACAGACCTTCCATTACGCTGTGAAGAATAACTCCGACATTTCTGACATCGACCTGATACATTTCCCGCTCTTTTAAACGCAAACCATATTTTAAGAAATATGCAAATCCGCATCTTGCATATAATTCAAGTTTTGATACCGATGCATGCAGATATCTGCCATATAACAGAGCGATCGTCTCCGGTGGAAGCTGTTCCGCCACGTTTCTGTATGTCCTGCCTTTATAAATGGCCGTCAATTCTCTGGCAAATCCTTTTTCTGTCAGAATTCTTGTCAGGATCCGGCTCTCTGCATCTTCGCCACCATCTTCCTCTGCCCGGAGAATCCGTCTTAATGAACGGTTGACGGTATCCGGCATACAGGAAGCAGCATCATACTCCTCTGCCTGAAGGGATGGAAAAATACTGCTGATCCTTCCAAGCAGATAAGACGGACGCATGCTTTCAAGTGATGCACTTAATTTATGATACGATATATACAGATGATCGGATGGCTTCGTCAGTATCGTATAGATATAAAACTGCTCGATATAGCTGTTCTGTTTGTCGGATGGAGCAAGTTCCAGTCCGCAGTCTGACAAAATATCCCTGTCTCTGTCACTTAGGATTCTTCCCTTCTTCGGTGCTTTTGGCACGATCCCATCATTGACCGATGTAAAGAATAATACCTTTATATGATTTAATCTCGATCTTGTAATATCTCCGATCAGCACCCGGTCAACTGTAGGCGGCACAACTCCGACTTCAATATCTGAAAGTCCGGTATCCACGATCTCATAGAACTCTTTTACGCTCATCTTTGTATCGCCTAAGAGTTCCTCTATCTTATCAAATAACCGAATCGTTTTCTCAAAGATCTGACCATAAGCATCCCCTTCATCGATCCGGTTTTCTTCGTATAATTCATTCTTTCTGGCTTCCAGCTTCTCATACATATGGATCTGAAGCAGGAAGTCATAAAGGGCTTCCACATAATCTTTTGTGACTGCCTTTTTATCTGTAAAGACTTTACGGATGTCCCCAAACATCTTCATAAATGTCTGCCGGATCTCTTCTATATTTACCGGGGAGGTCTTCTCATAGTTTTCAGATACTGCCCGATTCCATCTGCTATAGCCACGGACACCACGCTTTAATGCATAATTTTCCAGAAGCTCCATATCCTCAAAGGACAGATCTGTCATACCCGCTTTTAAGAACCGGAACACACTGTCATAGGAGAAATCATCTGCCAGAACTGCCAGTACACTTCGGATCGTCTCCGCACATGGATTTGCTTTCAGGCAGGCATTTGCATCGATAAATACAGGAATCTCATATTCATCCATTACCCGTTCATAGATATGGGATGCCTGTTCCAGATCCCCCGCTACGATAGCGATATCTTTATAACGGTATCCTTTCTCCCGCACGAGTCTCCTTATCGTAGATGCGACAAATACGATCTCGTCCTGCGCATCCCCTGTCGCTGTCAGATGGATCCGCTCTAATGGCTGCTTCCATTTCTGATATGGACTGCGGAACAGATTCCGCTCCAGGAAAAACAGTTCCCGGTTCTCACCCAACCGATAATTGATCGTTCCCGGCAGAACGACCGGAGACTCGACCTCCACACCGGAGGCTGCTGCCGCTTCTGTTAATTTCTTTATTGTAGTCTTTGTCAGATAGAACAATTCGTAGTCTTTTATATGCTCATACTTCTGATCCCTGTCATCTAGTGTAAAGGAAAAGGTCAGATCATCCACACAGGCCATCAGCTTCTCAACAAGTTCAAGCTGTACCGGAGTAAATCCGGTAAATCCGTCAAAATACAGCGAGCTGCCACACACAAGCTTTGACTTGCTGACATGTCTGGTCAACAGCTCCACCAACTGCTCTGCCACAATATAGCGTTCACCTGCAAATGCTTCAAATTCTTCGTAAATACATCTGATATCCTGCATTTTTCCTGCAACGACACTGTTCTCCGGAATCTGCTCCATGATCTCATCGATCGTATCCCGTTTGATATTATACTGGAAGATCTCTGACATCATGGATTTCATCTCATCCACAAATCCAAGCTTGTCATAATAGCTTCCATATACCTGTAAGGTGTCCTGCTGTTCACATAAGATCTTCTTGATCAGCATACTTTTTCCAAAGTCTTCCAGTACCTGTCCGGTGCTAATCCCAAGTTCATCAAATACACGATATGCCAGCCGGTTCATGCCGATCGCATCAATGTTCATCATTCCTCCGGCCGGATGCATGGTGACCAGTTCTCTTTGTGCTTCCATCGTGTACTGTTCCGGCACGATCAGATAAAAATTCCGCTCCGGTTCTTTTATCGATGCCTGAATGATTTCATTATAAATCTGTCTGGATTTTCCTGATCCGGATGCTCCAAGTAAGAATCGAACTGACATAACGGTCTCCTTTCATACATTTATCTGGTAATATCCTGTTTCCTGCTTTCTCTTGTGAAAACGCATTTGCTTATAATATTGTTTTATTAACAATCCGCTCTTTGGTTATATTTTGTTTTCTCCGTGAATACAATATAGTAATAATAAATGAGGGGAATATTTATATGGCATCCACAAAGCTTATCGTTTTAAAATCTAAAGAAATCATATACACGGTTATTTTTCTCGGACTTGTCGCCCTGTTTATCATCATACTGACGATCATGTTCAAAAAACCTGCCACCGTTTCAGAAACTGCTTCTTCGAATACCGCTTCTGAAACAACGGAGCCTTCTTATAACCCCGGTACATATGATTCTACTATCACACTCGGCGAATCTACTCTGTCTGTTATGGTTACGGTTGATGAGCATTCTATCCAGGATGTTGCACTCTCCAATCTGGACGAAAGTGTCACCACCATGTATCCGCTCCTGTCGTCTTCTCTGGAAGCGATCAACACCGACCTGCAGTATGTATCATCGATTGACGACCTCACTGTTTCCGGCGACAACAAGTATACCTCGATGCTGCTGATCAACGCCATCAAAGAGGCGCTTGCCAAGGCTGTGGCTCAATGATGCCACCGTACGATATATTCCGGTCAACTGACTATTGTTCCGCAAAACGTTCCCACTCTATCCTCGGCGTAACGGTACATAGGACAGCAAACTACGCTGTCCAAGTACCGACGCGAGTAACTGAGACCTTAGCGAGGCTTGCCGAGGTTAGTTCGAAGTTACACAGAAGTGGACAGGTTTGCTACATAAGGACATTTTACTCAGGTGATTTGTGTTTCTATACCAAGATGCGTTATGTAACATTTCTGTACGTCAGATTTTTGTGCGCCGACACATTATTGTCCCATCCTTGCCTTCACTAACTTTCAATCATAAATCGCATAGTCAAATATTTCTTTGTATGCTTACCACAATACAGAAGGATGGTAGGTGTTATATTTTATGAAGCAAACCTCTCCTCACGCCGGTACTTGGCGAACTGCGAATGCAGGGAGCCTTAGTACCGCTGCGTTGAGGATAGAGCGAAAGCGTTTTGCGGAATAAAGATATAACAGCCTGCCAGCCTTCGTCCTTGTACCTCAACGTAAAGGCTAGAAAGGCTAGCGTCTAATGCTTGGTTACGATGTCATTCTGGTCTTTGTAGATGCTGTCTGATGGCACATAGCCCCTGACACGGGACAATGGGTAGATGTTTGAATGTGAGCCGATCACGGTTCCCGGATTTAAAACGCTGTTACAGCCGACTTCTACATAGTCGCCGAGCATTGCGCCAAATTTCTTCATGCCGGTTGCAATATCGAAGTCCGCACCTTTGACATGCACCAGTGTTTTATCTGACTTGACATTAGAGGTAATGCTGCCTGCTCCCATATGAGAATGGAAGCCAAGGATCGAATCACCTACATAGTTATAATGCGGAACCTGCACATTATTAAAGATAATGACATTTTTTAATTCTGTAGAATTACCAACTACGCAATTATCTCCCACTAAAGCACTTCCACGGATAAATGCACATTGTCTGACCTCTGTATCTTTTCCGATGATACATGGACCTGCGATATAGGCAGAATCAAATACAGTTGCTGATTTATGGATCCAGATATTTTCACCGCGTTTCTCATACTCTTTCGGATCTAAACTGTTTCCAAGTTCAATGATAAAATCCTTGATCTTCGGAAGTGTTTCCCACGGATATGTCACACTTTCAAGCAATGGTTTTGCTGCTGTCTCTGTCAGATCATATAATTCTTTGATCGTTACCTGTTTTACTGTTTCATTATTCATTTTCTTATACCTCACTATCTTTTTCAGAATTTAATAGAAAACAATAAACAACTATTTCAAGATTATTTTTTATAATATACCCTTGTTCTGTCAAATACTGTTGTAATCTGGTTCTGATTGCTGATTCCTTTTACCAGATTTGTGTATTTGATCACAAAGGTGTTCATCTTGTCTGTATATTCTTCTTTCGTGATCGAACCATCAGCGACACCACACAAGCCTTTTTCCCAGCTTGCTGTCAGATCCGCCCGAAGCAATCCATTGATCGAATAATAAACAACATCATAAATGATCTCGCCGAGAAATGTCGGTGTTACGATCTGCGTTTTCTTATTCAGCGCAATGTATTTGTTATTTACAAGCTTGGTGATGATTCCATCTCTGGTCGCACTGGTTCCGATACCTGCGCCCTTGATCTGTTCCCGCAGCTCCTCGTCCTCGATAAACTGTCCGGCATTTTCCATCGTCAGAATAAGCGTACCGGAATTGTAGCGTTTCGGAGGTGAAGTCTCACCCTCTTTGATCTCGAATTTGTCAAGTGAAAGGATATCTCCCTTTTTCAAATGTCCGATCGTCTCAATAAATTCCGGACTGTATTTGGTATCATCCTTTTTCCTTGCAAAGCGGTTCGTGGCAACCTTCAGGTAACCCTCTTTTAACATATATTTGAAATTGGCAAATAAGAATTCATCCTGCTTTGCCAGTGTCATTGCAAGCTTCTGACATTCTGCTGCCGGATAAAAGATGCTTAAGAATCGTCTGCAAATAATCTCATACACATTTGCCGCGATCTCAGACAATCCTCTTAACGCACCCATGCCCTGTCCGGTCGGAATGATCGCATAATGGTCTGTGATTTGTTTGTCATTTACATACTTGGTCTTTGCGATCGTCTTATAGCTCCCCATGTTCAGAACCTCATCAGCATAGGCAGCCATCGGCGTATACCGTTTCAGACCCGATATATTCTTATAAATTTCCTTTGCCACAGCCGTTGACAGCACTCTGGCATCCGTCCTCGGATATGTCACCAGCTTCTTCTCATATAACTCCTGCACGATCTTTAAGGTGTCGGACGGACTGATCTTAAAAAGTGAGGAACAGTCATTCTGCAGCTCGGCAAGATTATAAAGCATTGGCGAAGCCTTCTTTTCTTTCTTCTTCTCACTTGCAACAAGCGTGGCTTCCATCCCATTTGCCGACAGCTTTTTCACCAGATCTTCTGCATCTTTCTTCTGCTTGAATCCATTTTCTTTATACAGAAGCGGTGAATTAAAATACGGTGTATCCTTTACCGCTTTCCATTCTGCCTCAAATGTCTGTCCGGCAACATTTACCGTACCAACGACACGGTAAAATGGAGTCTTTACAAATTCACGGATCTCCCGCTCCCGCTTCACGATAATGCCAAGAACACAGGTCATAACACGTCCAACCGCAATCACACATTTATCCAGTTTCAGATAATTTCTTATCACATAGCTGTATTTTAATGATAAGGCTCTGGAGAAATTAATACCCATCAGATAATCTTCTTTTGCACGAAGATATGCGGCATCACTGAGCGAATCATATTCCGAAAGCGGCTTGGCTTCCCGTATTCCACGCAGGATCTCTTCCTCTGTCTGGGAGTCGATCCAGACTCTCCGCTTCTCTTTATTTCCAACCTTTGCCATCTGATCCACCAGACGGTAGATGTATTCTCCCTCACGTCCTGAGTCGGTGCAGACATAGATACAGCCCACATCATCCCGGTTCAACAGCCCTGCTACGATCTTGAACTGCTTGCTGACATCCGGTATCACTTCATATTTGAATTCTGTCGGAATAAAAGGAATCGTAGCCAGATCCCATTTTTTTAATTTCTCGTCATAGGCATCAGGATAGCTCATCGTGATCAGATGTCCCACGCACCAGGTTACAACAGAATCTTCCGATTCCAGATAGCCTGCTCCGGCATTTCCCTTTACACCAAGCACATCTGCAAACTGCCTTGCAACACTTGGCTTTTCTGCTATATATAAGTTCTTCAAATCAAACTCCTGATTCTTTTATATTTGATCAATATTACACATCACATCTTTTTATAATACCAGAAAAACGAGGTTTCGACTATAGCTTTTATGATATCCGCACAGTAAAAAAGCACCCCGCCTTCTATTTTAGAAAACGAGATGCCCTTTGACTATTTTAGGTTGTAATAAACATTTACTGTATTTGATCTTACTGCTCGAATAATAACTGCTCGTATGTAGGGAATGGCCATGCCGTCTTTGGAAGTTCTTTTTCCAGTTCGTCAGCAGGTGTTCTTACAGAATCAAATGCCGCAAATACTACATTGTGATAGTATTTTGCCCATGCTTCGATATCGTCTTCGTAATCAGCAGCTTTTGCAACAAGCTCTTCCAGTTTTACAGTTGCTGTCTTCAGTTCTGTAAGCTTCTCAGAGATCGTATTCAGTAGAGAAACCTGTACGCTTGGCTCGATACCAAGAGCTTTGATCTCAGCAGCACCCTTTGCAAGCTCTGCCTGATATTCCATAACTGCCGGGATGATCTCTTCATTTGACATCTCGATCATTGTGAGTGCCTCAATATTGATCCTCTTTGCGTAATTCTCAAGCATAACTTCTGCTCTGGCTGATAACTCCGCTTTATCCATAACTCCAAGACTTTCAAAGATCTTAACGCTCTTATCTGCTGCCAGATATGGAACTGCATCTACCATACATTTGATATTTGGAAGTCCACGCTTCTCAGCTTCTGCAACCCATTCATCTGAATAACCATTTCCGTTGAAAATGATCTTCTGATGCTCTGTCAGAGTCTTTCTGATCAGTGCCTTACATGCTGTTTCGAAATCTTCTGCACCTTCCAGTTCGTCGGTCATCTTCTTTAACTGATCTGCAACGATCGTATTTAATACCATCATTGGAAATGCAATGGACTGTGTAGAACCTACCATACGGAACTCGAATTTGTTACCTGTGAATGCAAATGGTGATGTTCTGTTTCTATCTGTAGCATCCATTGTAAATGTAGGAAGTGTGGATGCACCGGATACATAAGTCTTGCCCTTTGGTGATTCTGTAGCTTCCCCTTTCTCGATGATCTGCGTAACAATGGATTCAAGCTGTTCACCAAGGAATGCTGAAATAATTGCCGGAGGTGCTTCATTTGCTCCAAGTCTGTGGTCATTTCCTACGGATGATGCGGACAGTCTTAACAGCTCTGCATTGTTATCAACAGCTGCAAGAACGGCTGCAAGGAAGAACTGGAACTGAAGATTTGTCTCCGGATGTTTACCGGGATCGATCAGGTTCTCGCCCTCATCTGTTGAGATTGACCAGTTGTTATGTTTACCGGAACCATTGACACCTGCAAATGGCTTCTCATGAAGAACACATTCCAGATCATGCTTTGCTGCAATCTTCTTCATCGTAGCCATAACCAGATGGTTCTGATCGGTTGCTATATTTGTTGTTGAGAAAATAGGTGCTAACTCATGCTGAGCAGGTGCAACTTCGTTGTGCTGTGTCTTAGCAAGAATACCGTATTTCCATAATTCTTCATTTAACTCGGTCATGTATGATGCAACCTTATCTTTGATCGCTGCAAAATACTGATCGTCAAGCTCCTGTCCTTTTGGAGGCATTGCACCGAATAAGGTACGTCCACAAAGCTTCAGGTCTGTTCTCTTTGCAAATTTCTTCCTATCGATCAGGAAGTATTCCTGCTCAGGACCAACTGAAGCTGTAACCTTCTTTGCTGTTGTATTTCCAAATAATGCAAGTGCCTTTAAGGCTTCCTTGCTGATCGCATCCATGGAACGAAGAAGTGGTGTCTTGTAGTCAAGTGACTCACCTGTATATGATGTAAATGCTGCAGGGATACAAAGGATACAGGTTCCTGCATCTGTTGTCTTTACAAATGCCGGCGAGGTACAATCCCATGCTGTATATCCTCTGGCTGCGCATGTCTCACGAAGCCCACCAGAAGGGAAGGATGAAGCATCCGGCTCGGATTTGATCAGCTCTTTACCTGTGAACTGAAGAATAACTCCGCCATCACCTACTGTACTTACGAATGAATCATGCTTCTCGGCTGTTGTCTCTGTCAGTGGCTGAAACCAGTGAGTATAATGTGTTGCGCCAAGTTCCATTGCCCATTCCTTCATTGCTGCTGCAACAGAATCTGCAATAGATGTATCAAGAGGTTCGCCCTTATCGATTGTGTTCTTCAAGGATTTATAAACTGCTTTTGGAAGACGCTCTCTCATAACCTGATCGGAGAAAACGTGTGAACCGAATACGGCTGAAATTTTGTTCATCATAATTTTGTACTTCCTTTCTTCTGATAAAACAAAAAAGAAAGGTGTCCCAATGATCTGGAACACCTTTGTTCATTTCGTCTATTTATTTGATACAATATATATACTCCTTTTGATTTGAAAAATCAAGAGGAAAAATAAAAATTTTGAGGGAAAATTTTTTGTCGTGTTGCTTCGTTAGGGATATAAGCACCTCCCATGTTTTTTGAATATGCAAGATAGCCCAAATGAATCAGATAGGTAAGAACATCATCCTTGTTCACAAAGCTGACCGTATCATTCTGAAATGATGTAACATCTACCTCTACAACAGATCCTGATAACATTTCAATAATCGAAGATTTTAGTCCATCAAAATCCATATTAATTAATGGAACTATTGCCTCATAGGATGCTGTACCTGACCAGTAACTCTGAAAATCTCCTTCCAGCATTAAACTGACAACGGCGTTTGGATTATATACATGATATTTTCCAATCTGGTAACCATCATACCAACGCTTAACTTCTTCAAAATCCTGATCGTACCGCTCGCACAAATGCTTTACTTCCTCTTCTGTAAATCCAACATAAGATGCTATCGGACCGGCATTTAACATTGAATATTCTTTAAAGTTATTAAGAGCTGACTGTGTTACTTCTTTCTTTATCGGCAAAATTCCTGTCAAATATGCTAGCTGAATATATTTTGTTGGTTCTGTCCCTTTAAATATACCTCTAAGCAAATTTATATAATCATTCTGCGCTTTTATATTTGCAGCCGCATCACGGATCAATACATCCCACTCATCAATAATGATCACAAACTTTTTACCAGTTGCTGTATTGATACGTGAAAGTGCCTCTGGTAATGAGCTGATCTGCTCTGGAAGTTCAGATGGATAATATTCCCTTAACTCTTCAATCGTTTGTCTTGTAACATAAGTTACAATATTCTCTGGTCCGCCAGCCGGTTCCAGACACCATTGAATATCAAGATGTATCACATCATATTGATTCAGATGTTCCTTAAAATCAGGATATTTACTAATCTCAAGATCTGAAAACATCTGCTCTGAATTACAGCCTCTGCTGTAATATGCAGTCAGCATATTAGCAGTAACTGATTTTCCAAACCTTCTTGGACGACTGCTGCAGATATATCCAAAAGATCATCCTCATAAGACGCATATGTGTCTATATTTTCTAACTTTATTGTTTCTGTTGAATCATAAAAGTTATTTTCAAACGAATCATGTATTCCCTTCTCAGGTTCTTTGGCCATATCCTTGTCCCAACATCCGCCAACATTATCTGTAGGATGATACTCATTAATATTGTTTTTCGCTGTTTCATCAAAATAGTAATCACAAATTATTTTTTCTCTATATCCTAAAATTCCTCCTGCTTCAGGTGTTATCCGCCCCAATGTCTGAAGTATATTAAGATATATCTTTTTCTGTATTCTTATATGATCTTTTCTCTCATTTATCATATTAATGATTTTATCATAAAAAAAGCATAGAAACCGTTCCATGCAAAACTGACATTTTACGTTGCATTTTCGACAAAAAACAAAACAGCCCGACATTCCTCCATCCAATTGACAGAGTTCATGTCGAGCTGCCTCACGTTCTATATTACTTTGTTATCTAATCCAATAACTATATATCATCCCTTTTTAATGAGATACCTTTTCGTTCGTTTTCCTACTTATACCCTTTTTCCTTCTCATACGCTATTATAAAATCACGGTTTGCCAGTTCGTATTTATTAAATACTGCAGTGTCGTCAAAATCATCCGGCTCGACCGTTCCATGATACCAGCTTTTGGAATTAAAATATGCCTGATAATCGGCATCTTTGAACTTTCTTCCATGGCGGGCATACAGTTCATTACATGCCAGACGGATCTCATCCGGTGTTAATCCATCCAGATCATCCTCTGTCAGATATTCGCTATCACTATATGGAAGTATGTAGTCATCGGAAGAATCATCTTCTGATGTCGGATTATAATAAAATGGCTCATACGCTCTACCACTATATTCACATTCATCCTCCAGATTATCCACACTTAACTGACGTGGATAATAGGATGGTCCTGCAACAGAATATATCTTACCAACTACGCACAACTCGCCATCCTCATCTACATAAGGTACCGCATCCCGCACATTGGATAAAGCAACCGTCCAGTCATAGGTTTCTTTCAGAAAAGAATCCGTTCCTTCCATATCCTTATATGTATTGGTAAAACAACTATCCATTGCATCCTGAACGTTTTTTTCATATGAATTTTCATCAATATCCAGATAAGCCGGCACATCATCCTTTGAAAGAAGTACATCTTTACGAAGATCGATCGTATATACATAAAAATCTGTATATTCATTTGCATCAAAATCCACCCGCACAACTACCGACAACAAATCCTGATAAACAGACCACTCATATCCGATAGCGATACAATCTGTATATTCGGCTCCCGCTTTCGCCATATAATCATTTCCGAGCTTCTCTATCTGTGTATTTACATTTTCACAGGCGGTACTGTCATAATCTATGTATGGTAAATGGTATACAATCTCACCATCTTTCGTCTGCACTTTCCCGGACATTTTCGAATCAACAACCATGTGATCTGAATACTCTTCCGGCATTTCACCGGTTCCAAATCCCACTTCTTTTTCTTCCGGAAGTGCGGCTGCCTTGCCATCTGATCCTGCTGCAGAAGACGCCTCCTCTGATGTTTCCGTGTCAGCACCTGTATCCGTACCGGTTGTTTCATCCGTTTTTCCGGTTTCTTCTGTCACGGTTGTTTCGGTCTTTTTGCTGCTGCCATCAGCATCTTTGTTTAAGGAAAAACTGCATCCCATAAGGCTGCCTGCCAGTGCCATACTTAATACTATAAATCCTGCTTTTTTTCTCATCCTTTTTTACCCTCGTTTCTTTATCTTATAACTGCCAGTTTATATTTTCAGCATTTTTTGCTACCAGCAGTTTGGTTCTGAGTTCTGTATCATCCAGGTCTATAAAATCACCATTTGAATAATACTTCCACTGTGCTACTTCCTGATTTCCTGACCAGTTCATTTCACTGATCACATAAAACTGCATCGAAGCCAACGGTTCCTCACGATATTTCATATATCCATAACAATCGTTAAAATGTTCCCTATGTACCAGTTCCTTTATTTCCGTAAATTCCTGTTCATTCTTTACCTGCCATATGGATAGTCTGCAGTCCTTTTTAGGCTTTCGTATTATTTTTTCAACAGATCGGTTGAACAAGATGGATATACAAATATAGAATACCGCATATTCTAATATATACACTCCAATATGTACAGAATCTCCCATTGTTGTATAAAAACGTTCCTGCTGCAACTGATTACGGTAATATATAATTACCTCCGTAATATACAACGATAAAATGACATCTGTTACAAACTGTCCTATTGTGATTGCCAACTGCATACATTTTGAGTTAGCAAAAAAACGGATAACTGCCAGCACAATTGCTGTTATTACAGCAACGATCAATAGCACAATTCCTATATTCCCAATTGAGGAAAATATCCAGTCCTTTTTATCTTTTATGCTTGGATTAACTACTTTTCGCGTACATTCTTCCAAGGACTGCACAGCCTCATTGGAATACAGTAAGGACAGAAAGCCCATTCCAAATCCTATTAAACATACAATCAACCCCATTAATTTCTTTTTCATATTTTCATCCCCCATATCTTGTATATTTCTCCAACAATATGTTCGTCACACCATCAGGCAAAAACCGCTTCCATTTCAACCCCAAGCACATCCCCAAGCGTTTCTGCCACCTTCTCTGCGGCATAGAGCTTATAATACAATCTGGAATCCTGTTCTCCCATCTGGAAATATCCATCGATGATCGTATCCGAAACAGCCACTGCATAATATACTTCTCCCGGTACACTGTCCTGATTATTTGGATCAATATTTCCCGTTGTACCGGTAATACCGATTCCGATGTCTGCACGATATACCTGTTTACAGGCTTCCGCCATTGCCCGCGCTGTTTCTTTGGAATATACACCATAAGTTTCTATCACAGCTTTCGGAACACCCTGCATGACCTTTGCTTCGTTGGAATAGGTTACAAATGCTCCTTTTAATACTGCAGATGCCCCTTCGGTATCTGTGATCAGGGAGGCGATCTGCCCGCAGGTGATACTTTCCATGGTTGTGATCGTCATTTTCCGATCGATCAGACAGCCTGTCAATCGTCTGTAATTATTCCGTATTGTCTTTTCCATCTGTTCATCCAGTTTTTTTCCTGCCATTGATCCTTCCGCCTTTGTTGCCTTTATTTTTAAAATCCACCATTCTGATAAGCTCGTGCAATTACATAAGATGGCTCGTAATATGCGCTACAATTATAGTTATCAATTACATCACAGATGGGGTCATTATAAACTCGTACAATTCCGTCTACCTCATTTTCATCAGGCAGCCCTGTATCATAAATAAGCCGCAAATAAACTTTTCCCATTTGCAACGGGCTTGGTATTTTTTCTACTAAGTCAACATCAACTTTTGTAACATCGTTTTCTCCGTTTTTCAGTGCATATTCCTCAATCCAGTCATCCTCTACCTGCAATGGATTCTCCGCATGAAGCACATTTGCCACACTAAGCAAATGCTCCAGATTCTTCTTTCCAATTTGATTTACTACATAACGATTTTTCTGGTGAATCTTTCTGGCAACCCTTTCAATCATATAACATACAAAATAAACATCATCTTTCTGTATTTTTTCTTCAGGAAAATATATATTGTTCATCAATTATACAACCTCCTGTCCATATCTTCCGTATCCACTGTTATATTTATTATAATATATTCACAAAAGGATTTCCACAAGTGGAAATCCTTCTGTCATTTCTATTTATCCTACCCCTTCTCCACCACCAGGATCTTCTCGCCATTCTTCACCTTTCCGGTCTTTACCGGGCGCAGTTTATAGCCATCCGGAAGCTCTGTTATAATGACAGGGGATATTAAAGATGGCGCATGCTTCTTCAGATAAGGAAGATCAAGCCGCATGACTGGCTGTCCGGCAGACACTTTCTGTCCAGTCTCAACCAGTACGTCAAAGCCTTTGCCATTTAGCTTTACCGTATCGATTCCGATATGGATCATCACACCGATTCCCTGTTCCGTTACCAGCCCTATGGCATGCTTCGTGTCGAAGACAAAGGCAACCGTTCCGGCAACAGGCGCGGTTATTTCAGGATCCGTTGGCAATACAGCGATTCCCTCGCCCATCATTCCACTGGAAAATGCCTCATCCGGCACCTTCTCCAGTTCACATACCTCGCCTGTAATCGGGCTCAATATACATACTGCGTCAGTTTCTTTCTCGCTTCGCCTTCCCTCATCTGCAATAACCTCTCTCTCATCATATCCCTCCAGATAATCCTCCAGATTGGATTTGATCACAGACACCTTCGGGCCATAGATGACCTGTACGCCATTTCCTTTTTTCACCACACCGGATGCTCCGCTTGCCCGGAGAACATCTTCTTTTACAAGAGCTGCATCATATACCGTACAACGAAGTCTGGTTGCGCAGCAGTCAACATCCGATATATTTACCTTGCCGCCAAGTCCTTCACAGATCAGCCTGGAAATCTCCATCTGTGGGCTGTGATTCCGGAAAACATCCGTATTCCTACCATTGCCTGATTCCTGCTCCCCGACATTTTCCTCATGCTTTCTGGCATCCACATCACTTCGACGATATAATTTCACTTCGTCATTGTTATCTCTGCCCGGTGTTTTCAGATCAAACCGCCGGATCAAATAATAGAACAATACATAATATACGATAAAATAACCGATACCGACAATGACGACCCAGATCCAGTTCGTCTTTGCATTTCCCTGCATAATGCCGAACAGGGTAAGATCGATCAATCCTCCGGAGAAGGTCATTCCCACACCGACTTCAAATACATGCATCAGCATATAGGCAAAGCCTGCCAGAATACAATGGATTCCATACAGAGCCGGTGCGACAAATAAAAATGTAAATTCCAGCGGTTCTGTAATACCTGTGATCATGGCTGTAAGAGCTGCGGAAAGAAGCAGTCCGCCTGCTGCCTTCCGTTTCTCTGGTGCTGCTGTTTTATACATGGCAAGAGCCGCCCCCGGCAGACCGAATATCATAAGCGGGAATTTACCGGACATAAATCTGGTAGCTGATACCGCATACTTTGTAACGGATGGATCCGCAAGCTGTGCAAAGAAGATATTCTGTGCTCCTTCTACGACACGCCCGCCAACCTCCAGCGTTCCTCCGACCGCAGTCTGCCAGAATGGCAGATAGAACACATGATGCAGGCCAAATGGTATCAGCAGACGTTCCATAAATCCATATACCCAGGTTCCTGCATAGCCGGAATTTAAGACCAGATCCCCTACAGTATAGATGCCCTTCTGGATCGCCGGCCAGATAAAGAACATCAGAATACCAACTCCGGTATATACCAGAGCTGATATGATCGGAACAAATCTGGAACCACCAAAGAAGGACAATACCTGCGGCAGCTCAATTTTATAAAAACGGTTATGCAGGGCAGCCACACCAAGACCTACCAGAATACCGCCAAATACTCCCATTTGCAAAGATGTGATACCGCAGACCGACGTAACCGCCCCTGCAAGCATTGCTTCCGTACCACCATTTATCGTGATCAAAGCACTGATCGATGCATGCATGATAAAGAATGCGATAGCTGCTGACAGTGCAGCGACCTCTTTCTCCTTTTTTGCCATACCGATCGCTACGCCCATGGCAAACAGGATCGGCAGATTGGCAAATACCACATTTCCTGCCTCGCTCATTACTTCAAATACAGCAGCAAATATCGTTCCCGGTCCAAGAATCTTCATCAATCCATATGTCTCAAGCATAGTTTCATTGGTAAATGAGCTTCCGATTCCAAGCAGCAGTCCTGCCACCGGCAGGATCGCAATTGGAAGCATAAACGACCGTCCAACCCGTTGTAATATTCCAAATATTTTATCTTTCATATAAAAAATCTCCCTGTTTCATAGATACATATTCATACGAACTAGTATCTGCAAAACAGGGAGAATCATTCCATTTTCTTATGAAAATACTTCTTCTTTGTATGGTCTTCCGATCTTTACAACTTCTCCATTATCCAGAGTTACGGTTGATCTGGAATAATGCTTGACGTGCTGACGGTTGATAATACAATTACTGTTTACACGGACAAATACCTTTGGAAGATTTTTCAAAGCATTTGTCAATGTAATATACTGCACATAATCACCTCTTGTTGTACAGTATCTGGTGAGACGATCATCTCTGTGAATACAGATGATCTCCGAAGCTGAAAAAATATTGATCGTTTTTCCATAGCAGACCCGGATAAAATTACTTCTGCTCATATTCAGCCGCTTGATCGCTGTATCAACGGCATGCACCAGTTTGATATCCCGGTTTCGTTTCATAACACAATTACAGTGCTCCACGTCGTAGATATCCCAGCCATCCGGAATATGGTCTGCATAAAATATAATCTTGCAATTTGGAACAGAACGATTGATGGCTCTGGCCAGACAGATCCCGTTATAGTGCAGATTGTCAAACACGATCTCCGTGATAAAAATATCACAGGAAAAGGTACTCTCTTCTACATCCATAGACGCTTCTTCCGGCAGATACAATTCAAACTCTACATTGTCCAGATCCATACGGGATTCTATAAAATCCTTCACAGCTTCCACTTCATGCATAGATGAATCACATATACCAATTTTCATTTGTATAACACTCCCCTCTCATTTGAATGTCACTAGTAAATTTTAGTATATTTTTTAGATATATGCAGTATTAGTGTTAGTTTTTGACCATAATAATAGTAGCACTATCTGTTTCTTTTTTGGGATTTATTAGAAAATACTTAAAAAGAAAAGGAATATTATTATGACACTGAATTATAAAATTATCGGATCCCGAATAAAAATACGCAGAAAAATGAAAGATGTCACCCAGGAACAAATGGCGGAAGACCTTAATCTGTCTGTGGGTTTTATCAGTCAGCTTGAACGTGGTATTTGCAAAGTAAGTCTGGATACACTTGCAAATATCACGGAATATCTGAATTGTACTTTTTCTGACATTCTGGAGTATAACCAGCAGTCCGAATCATACAATCAGTCAAGACTGAACGCTCTTTATTCATCCTTATCCCCTGAAGACCAGCAAGTTATGTTCAGTCTGATGGAGGCTTACACAAAACACCGCTAATATCCGAAAAGTAGAATACCATAAAACAGCTCAAAAAAAACATACATTGTCAATTCTACATTCTATCGTGCATAAACGACATGTCTCTCTGTCTCATCTTCCATTTTTCTGCATAATTTACATGAACCTGCAACAAAAGGCGAGCCATGTTCATAACACAGCTCGCCTTTGGGGTCTATCAGATGGCATCAGTAAAAATATCTGATGCACTTTTTTATATTTAACCTTATTTACTTACCTTACGGAAGTTCTTCTTACCACGTCTTACAACGATTCCATCTCCATCAAACTTCTCTTCCGGAATTGTAACTGAGATATCAGGAATCTTATCACCATCAACAGCAACTCCGCCCTGCTCTACTGCACGTCTTCCTTCATTTCTGGAAGAAACCAGACCGGACTTTACAAGTACAGATACGATATCGATCGCACCATCCTTGAAATCATCGGCTGATAATGTAACAGATGGCATATCGGCAGCAACACCCTTGGAGAATAATGCTCTTGCACTCTCCTGTGCCTTTACTGCCTCTTCTTCGCCATGAACCAGCTTTGTAAGTTCAAATGCAAGAATCTCTTTTGCTGTATTTAACTGACTGCCTTCCCAGCTGTCCATCTTGTCGATCTCTTCAAGCGGCAGGAAAGTCAGCATACGGATACATTTTAATACATCGGCATCTGCAACATTTCTCCAATACTGGTAGAACTCAAATGGTGATGTCTTGTTTGGATCAAGCCATACAGCACCCTTCTGTGTCTTACCCATCTTCTTGCCTTCTGAGTTCAGAAGCAGGGTGATCGTCATGGCATATGCATCCTTGCCAAGCTTTCTGCGGATCAGCTCTGTACCACCAAGCATGTTGCTCCACTGGTCATCACCACCGAACTGCATATTACAACCGTACTTCTGAAATAACTCATAGAAATCGTAGCTCTGCATGATCATGTAGTTGAACTCTAAGAAGCTTAAGCCCTTCTCCATTCTCTGCTTATAGCACTCTGCGCGAAGCATATTGTTAACTGAAAAATGCGGGCCAACCTCACGAAGAACATCTACATAGTTCAGGTCAAGTAACCAGTCTGCATTATTTACAAGAAGTGCCTTGCCTTCTGAGAAATCGATAAAACGGCTCATCTGCTTCTTGAAGCATTCTACATTATGAGCGATCGTTTCTATTGTCATCATCTGTCTCATATCGGTACGTCCGGATGGATCACCGATCATAGCTGTACCGCCACCGATCAGGGCGATCGGCTTATTACCTGCCATCTGTAAACGCTTCATCAGGCAAAGTGCCATGAAATGTCCCACATGAAGACTGTCTGCAGTTGGGTCAAATCCTATATAGAAAATGGCTTTTCCGTTATTTACCAGCTCTTTAATTTCTTCTTCATCTGTTGTCTGGGCAATTAATCCTCTTGCCACTAACTCGTCATAAACCTTCATTTTTTCCTCCTGTAACAGCACCTGTTCAGATGCTGACCTTTTATATCATAATTATTATCTATTTTTATTCTGTGTCCAACCGGCTGCCGGCAAAATATATGTCTCCGATCACTTTCCAGCCGTTATCCATCTATAATACACATACTCCGTGATTATACAACGAAATATAACACTTTGACAAGCCTGTACTTCCACAATCCTGTCAACTTCTGATAAAGCCCGTAGTTTTCCACTATTCACACATAGCTTTCAGGCTTCTCCTTCTCATCCCTGCCATAAGTGCAAGAAACAGGAATAAAAACGGTGTCGTGATCGGCTGTTCCACATTTACAAATGCCTGTACGACATATCCGATCATGCCTGCAAGAAGCGGTATGCATAAAGGATCTTCCTTCACCATCTTCACACCATTCACAATGGATGAAATGATAAGCCCAAGATATGTGATAAGACCCGCGATACCCATAGTTACCAGATATTGCAGATATTCATTATGTGCACTGTCATAGACCGTTCCTGTCACTTCTATCATCTCGTCACTGTATCGCGCAGACATCAATGTATAGATACTCTCATTTCCTGCGCCAAATACCTTATTCACAAATGGAAGATCCTGATAGATCCGGGTAAGTCTGCTCCAGACATACCCCCGAAAGTTGCCCCATTCATCATCAAAGGTAAATATCTCCCAATTATTGCTGATTCCTGTTATCACCGTTACAAAAGTAGCAAGGATCAATATTCCAATCGTGATCCAATATATTATTTTCCAGCAGCCTGTCGTATGCTTTTTATCCCTTACAGACTTTGAAGCTTTCTTTTGAGCAACTGCATGATCTGCCATTCTTCTGCTGCATCCATAGAGCAGACAACCGATCACCGACACTATTGATACGATAGTTAAAACCAGGCGGTGATCTACCAGCCCTGCAAGCCCTGTTAGCTTATCGTATCCCCGTCCGGTTCCTGTCGTAAGAAATGCCATTACCGTATAACCAAGAACGATCCCGGTACAGCCTATAAGCCATCCAAAAAACGGATCAAAATCTGAATTTTGTCCAGGCACTGTAGTATTATCACTTGCCTTTATCCTGTTTCTGATTCCTGCTAATAACAACACCACCATCGGTACTCCGATACCAATGTAAGCTACGTCACTATTTGCCGCAATAACTGCCATACCGCCAAGAAATAAAACGACTGTATACAGCACACACTTCCAGCATTTGTCTGCATACATACCTGCTGCCATGAACAATGGAATTGTCAGGCAGAGAAAACTTGCATACATATTAATATTTCCATATGTTGATATGAATGTCGTCCTCTGGTCAAACCGGATCGAAGCATACAGATGAAACAGATCAATCTCCAGGTGCTGCAAAATACTCATCAGGTATGTAAGTCCACTCGTACATGCAAATACCGGATATATCCACTCTCTCAGACTGCATCCCGCTGCCACGCAGACATAGACTGCTCCGACAAGAAGCAGAAATGCAAGACCACATCGTCTTCCCAGTTCTCCGGTAAAAGCAGCCATACGGTCTTTGGATGCTATAAAAGCAAAAAATCCCGCGAATAAAAACAAACCCATAAAGACATCCGATGCCAGTATGGTATGTTTTTTCGATGCTGCCCTATCATTTCCCGGATAGCCTGTATTTCCCGAACGATCTGTCAGATACAGAACCAGAAGCAGGGTCATAATGATAAGAAGCGCCAGAACACCATTCTTGAAAAAATTATATTTTGTTATGGTAATATCTTTATATCCATCATGCAGAACCAGCGGAAAAACCACAAACATATAGATAAGATACAGATGAATAACTGCATCCGTTATCTTATGAATATCTCCTCTGTTATTCTTATGATTTACTTTTCCCATGTTGTTATATCCATTCTGCAAAAGCATTTTCATTTACTTCTGTCATTGTTTAAAGCAGAGGTGATAACAGTCTGAGGAACGCATCCACCAGCGTAATTCTGGACATATGCTCCTTGCACCACTCCAATGTGATTTCTTCGGATTCCTTCATTGTTGAAACCATATCATATTTTACCTCTGCAATGATACTGGAATCATATACCAGCACACCACATTCAAAATGATGATAGAAGCTTCGGTTATCCATATTGATCGAACCGATCGATGTCAGATTATCATCGGTCAGGATACATTTGGAATGGATAAATCCAGGTGTGTACTGATAGATCTTCACACCGGCACAAAGCAGCTCCTTATAGCTTGACTGCGTCATGCGAAAGATCATCTTCTTATCCGGAATCGCAGGTGTTACAATACGGACATCAATGCCCCTCTTTGCCGCAAGCTTTAACGCCGTCATCATCTCATTGCACACGATCAGATATGGCGTAAAGATATATACATACTCCTTTGCGTCATTGATCATCTGCATATATATGTTCTCACCAAGTGGCTCTTTTTTTAATGGATTGGTTGTATACGGCTGAAGATATCCATCGTTCAAATACTTCTTCTGCTCTGTCGGACGATAGCTTAAGATATGCTTATCTTCATTCCTGATGCTGTTCCATAACTGAAGGAACAGGATCGTAAAACGCCATGCAGCATCCCCATCCATGCGGATACCGTTGTCCTTCCATCTGCCATAAGGTGATTTCCTATTAATGTATTCATCGGACAGGTTAAAACCGCCGGTATAGGCAACTGTACCATCCATAACTGCAATCTTACGATGATCCCGGTTGTTAAAGATCGTTGCCAGAAATGGAACCACCTGGTTGAATGCCATACATTTGATCCCATATCTCTCCATCTCGTGCCAGTAATACTTCGGCACATAAAAGACAGAGCCTATATCATCATAGATCAAACGAACTTCCACGCCCTCTTTTACCTTCTCTTTTAAGATCTCAAGCACCGTATCCCACATTTCGCCCGGATTGATGATGAAATATTCAAGGAAAATGTATTTCTTTGCCGCTTTCAGATCATCGACAAGATCCGGCCAGACATCTTCGCCCATCGGATAATACCGGACCGCTGTATTCTGATATACAAGAGAGCCTGCATAATCTTCTGTATATTTAAACAGCCGATATGGAGACTGCCCTTTTATCACGTCACTGAAATATGCCATATTCGCATACAGATCCGTCTCATAATCCCATTCTGCCGCATGCTTCATGTATTTTTCAAGCTTCTTCGGCATAATAATATGTCCATACAATAAATAAAGCAAACCACCAAGAACCGGGAACATCAGAATTGGAACGATCCACGCCAGTTTAATTGACGGATTCACATCCTTTAACAGCAGATGCACCACTGCAATAAAACTTAACAAATGCAGAATTGCTGCTACAACCACATAATATTGCTGCAGCTTGAACACTTCCACCATAAAGAAGATCAACTGCGCAGCTACTAACAGACATGTAATTACCATTCGACTAAATAACCTGTTCAATAGTTTCTTCATAGACAATTTTCCTCTTATTAAGTTATGACAGGACACATTAATCCGTGCCCTGTCATTTTATCTTTTATCCTGTATTTCTATTTTAGCTGATCGAAGTTACCTTATATCCGGCTTCCTTGACCGTATTCTTGATCTCTTTATCGGATAACTCACCACTTAAAGTAAGTACCGCCTGTTTCTTCTCATGGCTGACCTCTGCTTCTGTTACTTGTGGAAGTGCCTCAAATGCTTTCTTCACTCTTGTCTCGCAGTGTCCGCACATCATTCCTTCTATATACACCGTCTTATTCATCGTACCAGTCTCCTTTTCTGTCTTATTATTTCCCTCAACATTTTTTGAAACCTTTTTGTGGTGTATTCTGTATTTACTATTATTAACATATATCCTCACGAAATTCAACCGTAATGCATTCATTACTACACAAAAACTGGAAAGACTCATGGCAAATGCTCCAAACATCGGGTTTAATTTCCAGCCAAACATCGGATACCAGACACCTGCGGCAAGAGGGATTCCGATAATGTTATAGATAAATGCCCAGAACAGGTTCTCTTTGATATTTCGTATTGTTGCCATACTTAACCGGATGGCTGCCGGAACGGTTCGAAGCCCTTCCCGCATCAGTACTACATCTGCTGCATCGATCGCAACATCGGTTCCGGCTCCGATCGCCATACCGATATCTGCACGGGTCAGTGCCGGTGCATCGTTGATACCATCACCAACCATGATCACACGGTGCTCTTTCATCAGTTCTCTTACAACCGCTTCTTTTCCATCCGGCAGTACATCAGCGATCACACGGTCAACACCCGCCTGCTTACCGATTGCTTCTGCTGTCTTTGCATTATCTCCGGTTAACATAACAACTGAATAATTCATTTCTTTTAACTCTTTGATCGCAAGGATACCATCCTCCTTGATCGTATCTGCAACGGCAAGGATACCGATCAGTTTATTCTCGTCAATTGCCAGATAGATCGGGGTCCTGCCCTGTGAGGCTAATTCTTCTGCCAGTGTCTTATCCGCCTCGGATAAGGTTACATACTGACTGATGAATTTTCCATTTCCACCAAGCAAAATGTGATCTGACCTCTTTGCTACATCCTGTCCGACTCCGTTTTCATTCTGTGAAGCCACCTCACCGCTTAATCTGCAGCGGAGTCCATTTCCCGGAAGCACCTGAAAATCTTCGATCTTCTGTGTCTTGATCCCCTTCTGTCCGACATATTCCATAATGGCTTTACCGATCGGGTGCTCACTGTACTGCTCCAGACTAGCTGCAAAGGTAAGCAGGTCTGTCTCACTGTATCCATTTCCCGGAACTACATCTACCAATTCCGGCGTTCCGTTTGTGATCGTTCCTGTCTTATCTAACACAACCACTTCTGTCTTTCCTGTCATCTCAAGGGCTGATGCATTCTTAAATAAGATACCCTGCTTTGCTCCAACACCATTACCTACCATTACGGCAACCGGCGTTGCAAGTCCAAGTGCACATGGGCAGCTGATTACAAGTACCGATATACCTCTGGCAAGTACAAATCCTGTGCTCTCTCCTGCAATGATCCATACAATAATAGTGATCAGGGAACAGATCAGGACAGCCGGAACAAAGATACCGGATACTTTATCTGCGATCTTTGCGATCGGTGCTTTTGTTGCGGCTGCATCACTGACCATCTCAATGATCTGAGATAAGGTCGTATCTGTACCAACTCTGGTTGCCCGGCATTTCAGATAACCGGATTTATTGATCGTTGCGGCAGATACCTTATCTCCCTCTGCTTTATCGACCGGAAGACTCTCACCGGATAAAGCAGACTCATCAACCGCGCTGTTTCCCTCTATAACCACACCATCTACCGGAACACTGGAACCCGGACGGACGATAAATACATCTCCAACTGCCACATCCTCTGCAACAACTTCCTGTTCTTCTCCATCACGAAGAACAACAGCTGTTTTTGGTGCAAGCTTCATCAAGCCCTTTAAGGCATCTGTCGTACGTCCTTTGGAATATTCCTCCAATGTCTTACCAACTGTTATCAGTGCAAGGATCATGGCAGCTGATTCAAAATAAAAATCATGCATCAATGTCATAACACGGTCATTATCCTGTCTCATCACAGCATCTGTCATTGCAAATAATACATATGTGCTGTAGATAAAAGAAGCACCTGAACCAAGTGCTACTAATGTATCCATCCCCGGTGCTCCATGGATCACTCCTTTAAAGCCGTTAATAAAAAACTTCTGATTTACAACCATGATCGCAATCGCAAACAGCATCTGGATCAGTCCCATAGCAACATGATTATCACTGATGATTGCCGGCAGAGGCCATCCCCACATCATATGTCCCATGGAAATATACATCAGTGGAATTAACATAACGATAGATGCGATCAGTCGAACCTTCATCTTGTGCAAAGCTGCATGATTATCTAATTCATCTGCATCTGCTACCTGTTTCTTCCCGGAGCCTTTCCTGTCTTCTCCTGTCATCAGACTTGCTCCATATCCTGCCTTTTCTACTGCTTCAATAACTGTCTTAGGATCAGCATTTCCTTCTACCGTCATTGAATTCGTAAGCAGACTGACAGTACAGCTGTCAATTCCTTTCACCTTTTTTACAGCCTTTTCTACGCTTGCGCTGCAGGCACTGCAGCTCATTCCTGTTACGTTATATTTATCCAAGTCAATTCACCTTCTTACTATATGTTTATTTCATTAACTTCTTAATGGTTTCTACCAGATCATCCACTGTCTCTTCTTTTCCGGCTTTGATATCATCAATTACGCAGGTACGGATATGTTCTGCAAGAAGTTCTTTATTGAAACTGTTCAATGCCGAATTGACTGCGGCAACCTGTACTAATATGTCCGTACAATATGCATCCTTTTCCAACATTCCCTTTATTCCACGTATCTGACCCTCGATCCGATTCAACCGGTTCATTAGTTTCTTATATTCTCCTTCTGTTCTCTGTTTTGTTTTATGGCAATGGCAGCATGGTTCTTCCATTAGTCTCTGCTCCTTTCTTATCTGTTATACAATTCATTTTCTATAAATATCAGACTGTATCTTATCAATCATCAAATTATTTATATACCCCATGGGGGTATTTTGTCAAGCCATCTTATGATAAAAAAGCGCAATAAAATAACAGAGAATCTGATATCTTCTATCAAACTCTCTGTTACCTTATTAAGCATTATGTTCTTGAATATCTTATTCTTTATTCTACATCAACGATTGCATCATCGTTACTTTCCAATGTATCGATATCTGAGCTGTCCTTCTCATTATCTACATCATTTGAATCATTATCCGTATTATCTGAGCTGTCATCGCCATTATCTGAACCGTCATCACCGCCTATAATGCTCTCGTCATTGTATTCATCTGAGCCATCACCTTCTCCGTCGATCGTATAGGTGCTGTCCATTGTATCATCATAATAAGATGATGCATCTATACTCTGAAGAATTTCTTTCAGATCATATATCGTTCCATCAACAGCATTTACCATAATTGCCTGTACCGGATAATCATAGTCATAATTTCCATCCTCTTCATCTGCCTGTGCGAAGATCCATACCGGAACATACTGGTATATATCCTCCTGTGATTCATCTTTCATACAATAATATGTAAGTCTTACATCATTATATTCAATATCATTGTAGGAAGTTTTATTTTCTGTATAATACGCCGGTACATTCTTATTCAGTGCACTTAACAGATCTTTCCAACTCATCAGATCAACATTCTTCTGCTCATCTCCCGTCGGTGTAAGGAGTGGATAACAACTTGCATTGATCACTCCATTTGAATCAACCTGTATCGTAAATGTCTCAGATGTTGAATCATACCAGACATCATCAGATGAGATTGAATCAACCATTGACAGATCAGCACTGTATGGTGCAGTACCATTTACTGAACGTCCAAATGTTATAATATATCCATCATACTCTGTCGCTACAACATCATAAGATGTATCGTAATATTCCCATAAAAGCTGGGATGTGTGTGTAGGGATCACATCATCAATACCGCAGCTGTTCAGGAATTCCTGTGCAATAGTAACTGCTTCATCCTGCGTAAATGTACAGCTGTTTGGCATACTCTCATCTACATCTTCATCCCCATACTGTGCATCATATGCATAAACATATGTAGCACCTTCATGTGGTTTATAATTTATTAGTCCCTCAGAAGGATAATATGACAACTCAAAATTTGCTCCCAGACCATCTGCAGCATCTGAAAATGAGAGCATGTATTCGTTATCCCCAATATTTCCTATAAAATCAGTTGCACTGTAATCCCCCGCACCTGTACGTTCGTCTGTTGCATTCGCCATCTCGTCTTCCAGATAAGATATGTATTCATTACAATAACTCTCTGTCTCGGAATCTCCGGATGCCTTTGCCTCATCTAACATTGCCTGGAATGAATCGATCTGTGACTGAAGATCACTTTTTGTCTGATGCTCCCAGTCATATACATAGATTCCTTTTGATTTATCAAATACTGCCTCACATACTTTCTGCTTATATGCATTATCAAATGTATTCCTTTTATAGCTAATGATGGACATACTGTCAGATGACGGAACACTTATATCATCATCTTTTATCTTAATACTCTTTAACCCGGAATCACCGACTTCAATATCTCCCTCATATGATTCAGGAATTCCCAGCCGTGAAGCAAGTGCACCACTATCTCCTGAACCACTGTTTTCACTGCTGTCGTTTCCATCCACATCATAATCCACCTTTTTACTACAGCCGGAAAAAACAGTTGCTGCTGACAACGCTGTTACCAAAAGCAGAGCTGTCATTTTTGTGAACTTTTTCTTTCTCATGATTTCCTCCTAGAAATTTTCAGACTATACACTGATATTATTCAATTAAACAAAGTTATTATAATCGAGCGGATATTTAATAGCAAGGAAAAACGCGCATAAAAAAACGAAAATACTGTGAACACACAATATTTCCGTCTTTATATTGATTATTTTTATTCTTTTGATATTACAACTTTTCCATCAACAACCTGAATCTTTACCTTGTTTGTGTCAATTCCGGCCGCCTCCAGAATATCATCACTGATCTGAACACGATGTGCCTTATCCAGAACTGAATATTCTTCATGAGAATCTGATCCGTTAAAATTAACACCTTCCATGTCATTGATTCTTTTCCGATAGTCCTCTTTCATGATCTTCTCTGTACTGATCTTACCATCGGCGATCATAACCACACGGCTTACCTTATTCGCCAGACTGATATCATGTGTTACTATAATAACCGTAATACCCAGTTCCTCATTCAATTTACGGAACAGATCCTGTATCATGTCTGATGTCTTGGAATCGACCGCACCTGTCGGCTCATCTGCCAGAAGGATCTTCGGGTCATTTGCCAAAGCAATTGCGATAGCAACTCGCTGCTGCTCACCACCGGACATCTGTGATGGATAAGAATTGACCTTTTCTTTCAATCCTACCTTACACAACAGGTCATATGCTTTCTTTTCTCTGTCCGCTTTATTATCCTTATCAAAATACATCGGAACCTGAACATTCTCAAGTGCTGTCATATAAGGAAGAAGGTTTCTGGAATTCTTCTGCCATACAAAACCAACTGTGTGTTTTCTGTATTCAACCAGATCTTTATCAGTCATTGCAAACAGATCTTTGCCATCTACATACAGCTTTCCTGCAGTAGGACGTTCCAGACCACCAATCATATTTAACAAAGTTGACTTACCACTACCGGATTTACCGATAACTGCCATCAATTCGCCTTTTTTGATCGTAAGCTCCAGTCCCTGAAGTGCCATAACCTCAACTTCATCTGTCTTGTAGATTTTAACCAGGCTGTCACAATCAATGATATTATCAGATTCCACGGCATCTGCATCGGCTTCCGCTGTATCTGATGCTTCTGCATCCATTTCAGGATCATCCATTGTCACGTTATTTTCTGCTATATTATCTGCATTGCAGGCATCCGGTGATACCGAGTTAATCATCTCTGGTTCAGAAATTTTCTCTTTTTCTTTTTTCTTAAATAATCCACTATGCTTTGCCAACGATCTCACCATCCTCTATCTCAAATACAACATCTCCGAGTTCCATCAGGTTGGGATCATGGGTGGTCATAACAATGGTTATTCCCTCTTTTGCAACCAGATCCTTGAACAACCGCATAACATTCAGTCCTGAAGCCGTATCAAGTGCCCCCGTCGGCTCATCCGCAAATATTACCTTCGGCTTATGTGCAACAGCCCTTGCTATAGCTACACGCTGCTGCTCACCACCGGACATCTGATTTGGCATGTGATACATTCTGGAACTCAGTCCAACCATCTCCAGCACTTCGCGGATTCGTGAATCACGATTGCCTTCATATTCTGCCAGTCGAAGTCCAAAATCAACATTTTCATATGCATTCATGATCGGAATCAACGCAACCGACTGAAATACAAAACCAATATCAAATCGTCTTAATTTCTCTTTATCCTCAACAGACATCTCTGACAGGTCATTATCTTCTATAATAACCTGTCCCTCTGTTGCTTCATCAAGTGCACTCAGAATATTTAACAGTGTCGTCTTACCGGAACCGGATCGCCCCTTTAATATTGCAAGCTTGCCTTCAGGAATGTCCAGATCAATTCCTTTAAGAGCATAAAATGGTTCGCCATTTCCAACCGTAAAGCATCGTTTTATTCCTCTTGCAGTTATCATATCCATAGTTTAATCCTCCCCAAGCTTCAATGCCTGTGTAATGTTCATCTTCTTTAATATCGTGCGAAGAACAATAAAGCAGATAATAAACATCACTACAATAACGATTGTCAGTTTTAAGATATCAAACGGATTAACCGTTATGCTGATCGCTATATTATGAGCCTCCGGCAGGTATACAACCGCCACCAGCTTTACAAACAATGCTGTTGCCGCAGCTCCGACTCCGTAGCCGGCCAGACTGGCAAGTACGGAACTGAACATCTGCTCATTGATCAGCATCTTATTGATCTCATGCATACTCATACCCATTGCACGATAAATACCAAATAAAAGCTCTCTCTGCTTGATAGATGTGATCCAATAGATCAGGAAACCGATCGTACAAAGGATAACCGCAACTAAAAAGCTCAATGAGAATAAACCATTTGTGATCAGAACCAATGGGGATTCCAGCATATCTCTGACATCCTGATCAACACTTTCATAGCTATTCAACTGAATGCCCTGTTTCTGTACGGCATCGACTGCTTCTTTGTAATCATGTCCTGCTACAAGTCTGCCCCATACCTGATATGGTGTCAATCCAAACGATCCAACAACATATGCATAATTAGCTACAACCAGATAACGTTCCTTTTCAACAACCTTTCCACTGCTGTCTTTTTCATATGTATACTGATTGAAGCCCGGCCATGCATCAACGATCGCACAGATCGGTCCACCCGCGGAACCTAGTTCTACATCTTCACGTCCTTTGATATCGCTGTATCTTGTATACTTGATATTATCTCCAATTGACAGATCATATTTTTTAGCCAGGTTTGATGAAATAATTACACCATTTGAAACAGTAGCTATACTGTTCAGATAATTAAACCAGTGTTTATCATTTAGACCGGATTTCAATTCTGCAGTCTCACCAAATTCTTTTGTATTAATACCCATCATAACAGAGCCTGACAATTCAGAGCCGGCAACATTGATCGATACATTATCGTCATAAATAACACGAGTCAGATTGGAACAAATACCTGAAAGACTCTCTGTATATCTCTCATAATCCGGTTCCTCATAATACCAGTGGCTCTGCTTATCCTTATCCAGATATGCCCCGGCTTTCCAGCGTTCCTTTAAGATCAGATCCGTTCCCATATTATATTCGATTCGTTCCTGATTATTTTCATTGATTGTTCTTGCCATGTTCGAATTGAACATACCCATAGCGATCGTCATTACAAGGAATACCGATATAAAGCCCTGTTTCTTAACCGTTCTTGTAATCTGAAGGAAAGAAGCATATAACGCCGGTGACCACTTCTTCTTGCCTATGAAATATATGAACTTAATCAGGTATTTGATCAGACGAAGAACCAAAAGGCCTACCGAGAAAATAAACAGGGAGGAATTCAGAAAGATTAATGGATCTGGCTTCTTACCTGCCAAAATATTAAGAGCAATATCGCTTTTCTGTTTATTATAGTTATAAAGCAGATATACCGATACCGCCACCAGGATCACATCGAGAAATGCTTTCTCCCAAAATGGCTTGGTACTGATCTTCCCCAATTTGCTCTTCTGTTCTACGATCGAGTTCTTTGCATATTTCAAAACCGGAAGTGTTACAAACAGGATAGCAACCAAAGCTGCAACAAAACTGTATAACAACATACCCCATGTCAGTTTATAGAAATGAGTATCACCAAATGTAAATTTCAGGAAAGATGTTGCACTTGCACATAATTTACATAACAGATAACCGATCGGAATACCTATTATAATTGCGATTCCTGAAAGAATTGCTGACTGTCCGAAATATATTCCAAGGATCTGTCTGGTACTTGTACCTCTGCTCTTCAACATGGCAATCTCGCCATCTTCCATCTCAAGTATCTGACTGGATACCATATAGATAAATGCCAGTAATAATACGATGATCGGAAGTTCCAGTACCCATATAATGATCATTATAGAAGTTGCATCATCCTGATATTCTGCAAGGATACTGCTAAAATTCTGTATAAAATTACCATCTGCCTTTGAAAAAGCGCTCAGATAATATCTGATATCAGATGCATTTGAATGATCGATATATGCATAATCAAGCATATCCGAATTCGTATAATATACAGTAAGTATATTATATTTCTGGATCATATCATCAAATGATGCCTTATCAGTAAACATCATTTTATCAAAATCTGCCGGCATCTCTTTCCAGTAAATATCACTTTCATCCGATGGTTCAAAGATACCAACGATCGTACATTTCAAAGTATTACCATCTGAATCAGTAAGTTTGTCAATAGATACTACCTCACCAACCACCAGATTATATGTATCCATATCCTGCTGTGTCATTAAGACCGGATAAGTTCCTTCTTCTACCTTGCCATTTTCCAGATCATCTCCAAATGCTACATTGATATGTTTTTCCATATCAGGCATATAATTAATGCTGAAAAATCTTCTGGCACCAAGACTGGTCGTTGCATATGTACCTTCAATAAACATACGAACCTGTCTGCTTAAAACCGGTACATCGATATAGCTGAGCCATTTTTCCTCATAAGCTTTTACTCTTGCTTCTACTGCATCTGAGTTCGGATATTCCTTTGTATCACAGGATCCTGCTCTTCCGATCACTGCCGAATACACATTATTATCTTCTATCGCTGCATCAAATTTCGATGATAATGTCATATCCATTGCACCATTTTTAAACATCGGATTACAGGATGCTACTGCAACCAGAAGCACAATACCAAGAAGAAGACATGCATTGAGCCATTTCTTGTTTAATAACTTATGTCCTAAAAATTTAAACATTCCTCTTCTCCCTTCTACTCCTCTGAATCATCCTTCGACTTCTTCGATGTACTCTTACCTTCATCCTCTATCGCACCCTTGATAATAACATCGCCTTCTGAAAGTCCTGTCAGTACACATACTTCAGTCTGTGTTTCTTCTCCAAGCGTCACATATTGTTTTACGATTTCATCACCTTCAAGTTTCCATACATATTTGTATTGTTTTCCCGATGTCTTATTCTGCTCATCATAGATCAGATTTGGTGGAATCGTTACTATACTGTCAAGTGACAACTGGGCATAATTTACAAAATAGCCTTTCGGTGAATCATAAAATTTTTCATCATCCACCTTGATATAATATCTTGTTTCATCTGAAGAAGCACTGCTTGTCACATATACTTCTCCATCAATTGTTGTTACATATGCTTTCTGGGAATCTGCCGTTGCACCGATACACCGTCCGGTATATTTATCATTATCATCCTTCTGGTTAACCAATGTAACTTCCTGATTGATCAACAGCTTTGCATCGCTTGAACTTTCACCGGAATCATCGCTTCCACTGTTATTTCTTCTGCTGTTTCCACCGTTATCCTTTAATGACAGGGACATCATTTTAGATTCATTACTTCCTATACTGACAACCTTATCGCCTTCCTTCAGCTGATAACCTGTACTTACATATACATTCTGTACAACGCCATCACTTTCCGCATATACACTGATATTTCCCTTACCGTCATTATTCTCATTCAGCTTATCCCGTTTTGCGATTAACGGATTTACGGTTGCATTATAATTGATCTTTGCAAGCTGTTCGTTGTATTTCGCCACTTCTATCTGGCAGGACAACTGTTCAACCATGTAAAGGGTGTTTTCACCATCTGCATCTCCCGGTGTTGCAGCCTGCTGCTTTTTCTTGCCTGATTTATACTCGTTGATCTGTTTTCTAAGATCTGAAATCTGCTCCTCGTATCCCGATACATTAGAATCATATTCCGTCTTTGCATCTGTAATCTGTCCATTCAGATCCAAAAGCTCTGCACTTCCGCCACCGCTGTCAACTGTAAACAACAGATCACCTTTCTTGATCTCCTGTCCATCTGCCAGATCAAACTTGGTAAAGTAACCTTCTGCAGGCGATGAATATGTAACCTGATTGGTATCTACCATCTTATAGGATCTGCTGGTTCCTGTTTTTTTGAAGTTGTTTAATTTAATGTCATATGTTGTATAATCACTTGGAATTGCTGCATCAGAATCATAATAAACAAGTTCTCCCTCTGATAATCCGCTTACTACTTCTGTATAATTATCATCCGACGCTCCGATCTTGATATCCCGTCTTTCTTTATCACTGCTCTCTGTCTTCACATATACAAAATTCTTATCTCCGTCCTGATACAGGGAATCATTTCCGATAACAAGAACCTGGGATGCATCCGATGTACTAAAATAAAGTGGTGTAACAGTTCCGGTTTTCAGGACCTTCTTATTGTCTACACCTTTCAGTTTGAATCTGATATACGGGAGTTTGGATGCACTCTGTGCTGCTGCGATCTCCTGATTTGTATAACTGTATTCTTCCAGATCATATCGTTTACCATCTATCATCGTATACATCGTATTATAGATCGATGCATAACCATCTTTTGTAATCTGCTCTCCGGTGATCTCAATATACGGATCATTGTAATCTGAAATAATTACAACATTTTCACCACCTGCTGCAGTACCGCTGTTCTCATCAGCCCCTGACAGATTCTTAGCATATGTTACATAACCGCTCTGGTTTGCTACTAATTTACTGTCAATTGCAAGTGACTCCTTTTCCTCAATCTGCTGATTAAGTTTTTTTACCTGATATTTATACAGCAGGTTATCATATCGATTGTTTTCTGCATTTACAGCCTTTGCATTCTGATATTCTTTTGCTCCTGCCGTATTACCTGCTTCTTCACAGGCTTTTATCTTATAATCATTTTCTTTCTGTGTCTGTTCATATATCTTTTCATTAATAGTGTGTGTCTGCTCCTGGGTAGACAGTGATGCCTTTAGATCATCAATTCCTGACGTAGTCTCATCATCATCTGCCTCGGCAAGCACAGTACCTTTTTCTACATAATCTCCGACATTAACATAGATCTTGGAAATCGTCACAGAGGATTTGTAAAAATAGCAATAATCGGTTGGAACCACGGAACCATTCTTTATGATCTTCTTACCAACATCACCTTTTGATACCGGACGATATGCTTCATTGGTCGATACCGGTTCCAGCAATTCCGGTGCTTTCTCCGGTTTCCTGCCACAGGAAGTTACGCACAGCATCAATGCCATGGATAATGCTATCAGTCTGGCTCTGTAAGATTTTCTTTTATAATTTATATTCATCTTTCTCAATTTATCGTCACCTGCTCTCCTGCTGTTAATCCTGATTTAATGATCGTAGAGCCATCTACGGTCTCTCCAACTGTTACATCCACTGCCAGACGATATCCATCATCATTAATGGTATATACATAATACTGTCCCTCTGACTTTTCACACACTGCCTTTTCAGGAACATATACTACATTTTTAATCACCGGTTTATGAATAGTCATCGTCAGCTTATCATCTTCGGATATACCTGCCATATTGTCTATAGGTTCAAACAGAATTGTCTGCATGTCTTTTCCGGTTGCATCATCCGTATATTTCTTAACATCAATAACTTTCATATTATATTTTGCGACCTCATAATCTGCCTCATATTCATCCCCGGTCTTAAATTCATACGTATCATCTGTGGTTACCGTATAATTCGAGGATCCTGATGCTACTGTTATCAGAGTGGAAGCTGAATTCGCATATCCATATCCAAGACTGTCATCAACATAGGTTACTGTTCCGTCTTTTTCCGCTATCAGGCAGTAATCCTTCATCTTCTCATTCTGTTCTTTAATATATGTATCTGCAATTGCCAGATCCTCTTTTAAGCCTTCAATATCATCTGAATAGTCTTCCGATCCATCAATCTGCATCAACTTCTGATAATGCTCGATCAAAAGCTGCTTTTCTTCCTTTTCTTCTGTATATTCATCAATCGTCTGCTGAATTTCATCTGCCTTAAACTGTACCATGATATCACCGGCTTTTACCCGGTCGCCTTTTGATACGTTTACTTTTTCAACCTTATAATCATCCTGTTGAATTTTATATGACTTCGTTTCATATTTATCCGGGGAAAGTTCCAACTCCAGAACCGGAGCAATATCACCTGACTGAACTGTAGCTGTATCATATCTTACCTTGGTATATTCATCAATATGGATCGATGGCTTACTGTTTTCTGCCTTCTTGCTGCTACATCCACTGAGAAGGGCTGCAACCATGCTGACACATAATATACATGTCATACCCTTTTTTATATGTTTTCGCATTATTTCCTCCTTATTACGTATCATCGTTATTATATATCTTTATCTGTTTATTTTAATTTAAGAAAAAACCATTGTAATTTTACTCTGTCTTTCTACTTTATTCAAGCAATGTATCAGCATATTAAACAATCTTAAGGTTTTCTATATAATATTGTCATTACCTGATATTACAGTCTTCTACTTTTGTTATTATAAAAAAGAAATGTATCATATTTGCATCTTATGCCTTTCTTTTTGTACACACTTATCGAAAAACATAACATATAAATATGTCCATTTTGTGGCGAAAACATCTATCACATTGCGTATATAGTATTTTTTTGAAAAAAAGTAAAAAAATTGTTGACATTTATATAGCACAGTGGTATTATCTTACTTGCGTCGGCGGTAAGCTGTACGGAATAAGACATGCGGGAGTGCTGGAATTGGCAGACAGGCTAGACTAAGGATCTAGTGCTGGAAACGGCGTGTGGGTTCAAGTCCCATCTCCCGCATCTTTATTTTTTAGAAAACCTTTGAGGTTTTCTTTTTTTATGCATAAATCCCTGATACAAGTATATTAACAACAAAATATTGTTTTCCTGTATCAGGGATTTTATTTTCTCAGATTTTTATCATATTAGTAAGTTTCTTTTCTACGTCTTCTAACAGATGTGCCTTAAATGCACTGTAATATTCGTGTGTAAACTGTGTATAAAGGAATTTGTTCCACAGGTTACTGCAATATGTACTGTCAAAATCGTAGTAAGAGTCTGTGTACATCATTCCATTGCTATATCGGGTTACATCCAGATACGGCTCTTTTCCTGCATAATTCAATCTCATTACCAGATTCTTCTGTTCGCTGCAGCATGCAAATGTCTCTAAAAACATCTTCATTTGCTCTCTTGTTACTCGTTCTACAAACATAATTTGTCACCCTCCATGTCCCATAAATTAGCTCAACACATAATTCTATTATAGTATGAACAAGACAAGTCTGTAAAGGCATTTATATCGATGTCTGTCGTTTATTTATATGATTTTTAAAATAAAGATTTACTTATCAGTATGGGCTTTCCTGTAACGCAAAAAAACAGACCACAACAATCTTCTTCCGAAAATCATCATGATCTGTTTTTATCTGCCTATATTAAATTAAGCAAGCTTTTCCTTTGCAACAGCAACAAGCTTAGCAAATCCCTCCGGATCACTGATAGCCATCTCTGAAAGCATCTTTCTGTTGATGTCTACACCTGCCAGCTTTAAGCCATGCATTAATTTGCTGTATGAAATGTCATTCATTCTTGCAGCAGCATTGATACGAGCGATCCATAACTGTCTGAATTCTCTCTTTCTCTGCTTTCTGCCAGCATATGAGCTTGTTAAAGCTCTCATAACTGACTGCTTTGCTACTCTATACTGCTTTGATCTGGCTCCTCTGTAACCTTTAGCCAGCTTAAGTGTTCTGTTATGTTTTTTCTTAGCGCCAACGCCGCCTTTTACTCTTGCCATTCTCTAGTTCCTCCTGATTTATTAGATATAAGGTAAAATCTTCTTCATTACCTTTTCATTTGTTGAATCTGTCATTGTTAACTTTCTAAGATTTCTCTTTCTCTTAGTTGTCTTCTTTGTTAAGATATGGCTCTTGTAAGCCTTGCTTCTCTTAAGGCCGCCGTTAGCTGTTTTCTTGAAACGCTTAGCTGCTGCTCTTTTTGTCTTTAATTTAGCCATGTGTGTATTTCCTCCTTAATATATGTCATATTGTAAATTAACGTTTTTCAGTTAAAAACATTATCATACTTCTTCCTTCAAACTTGGCAGGCTTATCGATTACTGCGATGTCTGAAAGCTTCTCTGCAAATTCATCAAGAATACCCTTTGTCTGTTCTACATGGGCAAGCTCTCTGCCTCTGAAACGAAGTGTAACCTTTACTTTATCACCATGTGCCAGGAACTTTCTTGCCTGATTTACTTTTGTATTCAAGTCGTTAGTGTCAATGTTTGGAGACAAACGAACTTCCTTGATCTCCATTGTCTTCTGTTTCTTTCTGGCTTCTTTCTCCTTACGAGCAAGTTCATAACGATACTTACCATAATCAATAATCTTGCATACAGGTGGTTTTGCCTGTGGAGCGATCTTAACCAGATCAAGCTCTGCTTCCTTTGCAAGCTTCAGTGCATCTCTGGAGGACATAATTCCGATCACCTGACCATCCTCGCCGATCACGCGCACTTCTCTGTCTCTAATCTGTTCGTTAATCATTAATTCGCTAATGACTTTTTACCTCCATTGCATAAAAATAGTGGACAGCGCAAACCATCCACTATTATATATAAGTACATATTATAATCTACTTAGATATGAACCCGAGTCACTGTTTCTTCGTGCTAAGGTGAGAGTGGATACTCTGCTTTCTTGTCTGTCTCTGCTAAACAGCTTCTATAGGTTAGCACATACATGTGCAAATGTCAAGAAGTTTTTAACAGTAAAATTTTCTCAGTAAAATTTTCTTGATGTTGTAATCATTATAGCATGCCATAATATAGTTATCACTTAGTTATTGCTCTCATCCGCTTCGATCGGGATAAATACCCGGTCATGAGCGATAGCGGCATCCGCTTCTTCCGGCTTTGCAGAACGCTTGCGGGCTTCTTCAGCAAAGTACATCTGGGAATCCAGTTTTACCTTGCCGCGAAGATCCTGCTTCTCATAACTGCCATCCGGCTGCATGATGTGAGCCTTTAAAGTATCAGCAAGCTGGATCTTCAAGATGTCCTTGATCCGTTTCTTCAGATCAGGGTCTTCTACCGGGAAGGTGATCTCGACACGCTTGTCAAGGTTTCTCGGCATCCAGTCTGCACTACCCATATAGATATCTTCAAAGCCATCATTATAGAAATAGAAGATTCTGGAATGTTCCAGAAAATTACCAACAATCGAACGAACCGATATGTTCTCACTGAGTCCCGGCACACCTGCTTTGATACAACAGATACCACGGACGATCAGGTCGATCTTTACACCGGCAGCCGATGCATCATATAAGGCTTCCATCACCTTTGGATCACAGAGTGAATTCATCTTTGCAATGATCCGTGCTTTCTTGCCCTGTCTGGCATTTTCTGCTTCACGGTTAATGAGCATCAGAAATTTATCCTTTAACCAGATAGGAGCAACTGCCAGTTTATTCCATTTTCTTGGTTCTGAATATCCGGACAGCATGTTAAATACTGCTGTTGCATCCTCACCGATCGGGTCTGAGCAGGTCAGAAGTCCCATATCTGTATATAACTTTGCTGTCTGATCATTATAGTTACCGGTACCAAGATGTACATAGCGCTTGATGCCGTCTTCTTCTCTTCTGACAACCAGTGCGATCTTGGAATGAGTCTTAAGTCCGACCAGACCATAGATAACATGGCAGCCTGCCTTCTCTAACTTCTTCGCCCATGCGATGTTATTTTCCTCATCAAATCTTGCCTTTAATTCAACCAGAACAGATACCTGCTTGCCATTCTCGGCAGCCTGCTCTAACGCTGCAATGATCGGCGAATTGCCGCTGACACGATATAAGGTCTGCTTGATCGCAAGTACATTTGGATCGACTGCTGCCTGACGGATAAATTCGATAACCGGTGTAAACTCATAATACGGATGGAACAACAGACGGTCATGCTTCTTGATCTTATCAAATATGTTGCTGTAGTCGCCATTTGAAAATGCCGGCTGCGGAACATATTTCTCATATTTCAGATGGTCAAAGCCCGGCAGACCATTTACTTTCATAAGGAAGGTAAGGTCAAGTGGTCCGTTAATCTTATATACAACACGATCAGCCACATCCAGATGCTTCTTTAATTCTTTTAACAGCTTCTTATCCATCGTATCTTCTACTTCCAGACGGATAACCTCGCCCCACTGGCGCTGCTTTAACTGCTTCTCGATCTCCTTTAACAGATCGGCTGTCTCTTCCTCATCGATTGAGAAATCCGCATTACGCATAATACGATATGGATGTGCGCATACAATATCATAACTTAAGAACAGTTTATCCAGATTCTTCTCAATTACTTCTTCAAGCAGGATGATCTCTGTCATGCCCTGTCGTTCAGATGGCAGAATGATCACTCTTGGAAGTACGGATGGAACCTGAACAGTTGCAATATCTGTAACATCTTTCTTCTTATCATAGATCAGCGCACCGATATTCAGGGATTTATTTCTTACGAGAGGGAACGGTCTGGAAGAATCCACTGCCATCGGAGTTAATACCGGATAGATATCCCGCTCGAATAATTTATCTACATATCTGGACTGTTCCGGTGTCAGATCTTCATAATGTCTGACAATCTTCAGTCCATTCGCCTCTAATAACGGAACCAGCGAACGGTTATAGGTCTGATACTGGTTCTTCATGAATTCCTTTGTTGCAGGGATCAGAGCATCAAGCTGTTCTTCCGGTGTCATTCCGGCGATGTCTTTCTTCGTGTATCCCGCATTCTTCATATCCTTTAAGGATGCGATACGCACCATAAAGAATTCATCCAGATTCGATGCCGTAATGCTTAAGAACTTGATCCGTTCAAATACCGGAATATTCTTATTTTTTGCTTCACCCAGGCATCTTTTATCAAATTCCAGCCATGACAGTTCCCGGTTGTAAAATAAATTCTTATCACTCATTTATATGCCCCTCCTTTGTCTCAATACTGCCTTTACACCATAGACCTTTTCAAATAAGATATTATTTGTCTTGAACATTCCGGCTTCAAGTGTAATATCCTCCAGAGTATCTGTATAGATCACCAGTGTATTGCCATGTAATGAAATCCTGAGATTTGTTATCTTCTGCTTGTAGCTCTTATCAAGTACATCTGCCAGTCGAAGGATTGCGGTCAGCTTTGCAACCTTCATATAATCCGCTGATTCCATTCGCTTGGATGCCTGCAGCTCGGATGGCAGATAGAAACCATTATACCGGATAACATTTGCGATCTCCTCTCTCTCTTTATGAGAAAGTCCAAGAATCTCTGTCGCCATCACGATATGATACGAGATCAGGGATACATCCTTCATATTTACAAATTTACCACAGTTATGCAGGATTGCTGCGATCTGTAACTGCAGCCGTTCCCGTTTACCAAGTCCATGTAATTTCCGGATACTGTCGAATATTGCAAGTGCATTGCCAGACACATTCTGAATATGTGCACGGTTTACTTTATATTTCTTTGCGATCGTATTCGCTGATGCCAGAATATCCTGATCAAAATCCTTATCGATCAGGAAAGTTCCCTGCTTGTCCATGTAATCAGCAATAATACCATCACAGAAGATCACATTTGGAGTCAGGATCTCCTCTGCTCTGGAATTATCCAGAAACGACTGATAAATGATCGCCATCGGAAGCATCAGGGTGGCACGCTCATACGGAATACCATACCGTTCTGCCAGATCTTCCGGTTTTATGTCAACTACTCGTTTATAAAGAATACGAAACTGTTCTCTTGATATACTGTTTGTGATTGAAAGCTCCGGTCCAACCTTTTTCAAATTGTTGATACCATCACCGATCGCAATGATGCTCTTGATATCCTTATCGTTCAAAAACAGATTTCTGAATTCTATGATCGCATTTGATGCATATTCTTCCATCAAAGTCTCAAGATCAACTGTATCGGAACCAAACCGTGTCAGGTAATCACGAATCCTGACTGCACCGATCGGAAGGTTCTGTGTCTGCACAAGATTCTTCCTGTCAAAGATCGAGATCTGCAAACTTCCGGCTCCGATATCAAGCAATGCATTATTCTTATGGGATGCCACATCCATATCTATTCCGGTAGCTACAAACGCTTTATAATTCATAAAACGTTGCTCTGAGTTACTGAGAATCTGCACATCAAAATCCGTATACATCTTGATCCGATCAATAACCATAGATGCATTTTCTGCTTCTCTTACCGCACTTGATGCATATGCCCTGTAATCGGATACATCATATTCTTTCATCTTTCTGCGAAATCGGATCAAAGTATCACACAGCTTATTCAGTGCTTCTTCTCCGATATAACCTTTATTATATGTGTCACTTCCAAGTTCAATGATCGTCTTGACGGTATCTAACTCTCTGGCTCCTTTTTTCGGTGTGATCTCGCAGATCTTCATTGATATTTCATTGGAACCTACATTGATCGCAGCAAATGTTTTTCCTGCCATACTCCCATACACCTCACTTCTTTTTCTCTATCCTAATATGTTCCGATCAGTCGAAAATCCATCGCATCTTCGCAGATCCCCTGCAACGCATGCCTCGTTCTTGGATCTAACAGGCTGCCCTCCATCGTAACAAAAAAGGAATATTCCCACTTTCTTCCTGTCAGTGGTCTTGATTCGATGCTTGTCATATTAATTCCGTTCAGATTAATATGGCTCAATATATTGTAAAGTGTACCACTTTCATCCGGTAAGGAAAAGCGGATACTTATATTTTCAGCCTTTTCCACAAAGATTTTCTGTTTTGAAAGGATTATAAATCGAGTCGTATTGTTATCATTGTTCACAATGTCTTTTGCAAGGATCTGAAGCCCGTAAATTTCTGCTGCAAGCTCACTTGCGATTGCTGCCTGTGTCTTATCTCCTTCTTCAATAACCTTAACTGCTGCTACTGCTGTATTTGCGACACTGCACTGTTTCCACGGTTTCCGATTCAGATAATGTGTACACTGAAGTAATCCCTGTGTATGTGAATACACAGTCCTGATCTGGGAAAGATCACTGCCCGGCACTCCCATTAATGCATGTGCTACATGAACTTCTTCCTCTCCGACGATAGTCACATCATTGTCTCCTACTATATCATAGATTCCATTTACAAATCCGGCTGAAGAGTTCTCGATCGGCAATACACCATAGTCTGCCTTTCCGTTCTTCACCATCTCGATCACATCTCCAAAATCCGGCACATTGATATTCTGAATCTCTTTTCCAAAAAACTTAAACATCGCCTGCTGGCTATAGGCTCCCGGAACACCCTGATAACAGACAACGGTATCCTTATCTACCTCTAATTTCTTCACACAGGTAAAATCTTTCATTTCATCGCAGGTCGCAAGCGGGCTGTCATTTGTCAGCTTCTTATTCTCTTCTGCCATACCTGCCAGTATCTGTTCTCTCTTCTTCACAAGTGTTGCGATCTGTTCTTCTACTGCCCGTAAATCTTCCATGTTATATTTATCCATCGTTTTATCTGCTCCAAATACAGGACATTTTTGCCTGCAGCCTTTCTATAATATCCAAACTGTGCAAATATACTCAGACATATATGCTTATTTTGCCCAATTTATTCCTCGTTCTGTGTCAGTTCGTCAAGCAGCTCCCGGATCGTTTTCCCATTGACCGGGTGTCTCTTATAACCTGCTATATTGGACAACGGTTCTAATACAAATTCCCGCCTGCACATCTCTATATGCGGGATATGGAGATTTTCCTCATCGCAGACCAGATCGTCATACAAAAGAATATCGATATCCAACGTTCTTGGTCCCCAGTGGATAAGGCGTTCCCTGCCGGCATCCTTCTCGATCGCATTGATCAGATGCAGCAGTTCATCCGGTGAATGAAGTGTCTCCACCTCAATACATCCATTTAAGAAATCATCCTGTTCCACTCCGCCATATGGTTCTGTCTCTATAAAATCCGAAACCTTTGTCACCTTTGTATATTCATCTTTATTCAGTTCATCAATAGCAAAATCCAGATAAGATTCCCGATCGCCTATATTTGATCCAAGTCCCAGATAAGCAACATGTCTCTTTCTTCGTATCTTTACAGATACTGTCTGAAGCGGCATCAATACCGGTGCCCACGGCTTCTCTACCTCTACTTCAACCTCAGACATCGTTGGATATGACAGAAGGATATTCGCTGCTACTTCTTCTGCAACTGCCTCGATCAGCTTATACGTATGCTCTTTCATCGTCTTTTCGACCAGATTACAGATTGCTCCATAATCAATGGAAAGTTTCAGATCATCCCGGATTCCTGCCGCTCTGGTAGATGTATACATATCAATATTAATTATAAATTTCTGTCCAAGTACATTTTCTTCTTTAAAGACTCCATGATTGGCAAATATTTCCAGTCCCTTTATGCTGATTCTATCCATCTGACGCCTCCTGTCTGTTGATCAAACCTCATCATTTTTATTTAATGAAAACTTTCTTCTGTCATTGAAAAATTTAGCACCGCTTCATTTTCTATTATTGACCTTATTAACTATGCATGATCGCCCATGTCATCTGAAGTGCACGTACATTTCCCTTTACATTATGCACACGAAAGAACTGACACCCTTTCATAAGACCCATTACAGATGTCGCGATCGTGCCTTCTTCCCGCTCTGTAACAGGAAGATCGAGAGTCAGCCCGATCATCGATTTTCTGGAAGTACCAAGAAGGATCGGAAGATCCCATTTGTGTAAAAGCTCCAGATGATTCATCAGAGTAAGATTCTGTTCTAAACTCTTTGCAAATCCGATTCCCGGATCTACCATGATCTTCTCCTTCTTCACACCTGCATCAAATGCCATCTGAACGGATTCATCCAGATCTTTTACGACATCATTCAGATAATCGGTATAATCCGTCACCTTTCTGTTATGCATCAGACAGCATGCTACATCATGGGCAGCTACAACTTCCGCCATCTTACCATCCCATTTAAAACCCCAGATATCATTGATCAGATCAGCGCCCGCCCGAATTCCAGCTTCTGCGACGCCTGCCTTGTAGGTATCCAGTGAGATCACGGTATCAAACCGTTCCCGGATTGCCTCGATCACAGGAACAACACGTCCGATCTCCTCCTCATCGGAGATCAGAGTATAGCCCGGTCTGGTTGATTCTCCACCTACATCTATAATATCCGCACCATCATTTATCATCTGCTCTGCGGCATATAATGCATCATCGAATTTATTATGTGTTCCTCCATCGGAGAAAGAATCCGGTGTTACATTTAAAATTCCCATTACATATGGTTTTTCATCCAGTTTAAATTCTTTGTTCCCTATAATCATCAGTAAACCACTCCTTTGTTCTTTTCGTCTTCCTTCCAGTAACACTCGTCATAGACATCACAGTTAAAACAACGTCTGGAAAGCTTGTCTGCCCTGTATATTATATAGGAAAGCCCCTCTGCTTCCTTCCCTGTCGTATTATGTTTGCTGATCGCTTCTAAGATCAGCTCTGTTTCCTCCCCCGAAAATCCGGTTGCCTGCAAAATACTCCGGCTGTTACGGACGCTTGCCAGATGATGCTCCTCGCTGGTCTGATAGCTGACCGCCCGCCCGATATCATGTAGTAATGCTGCTGCATAGATAAGCTCCGGTTCCAGCCCTAACTTCTCCTCCAGATTCATCAGCATTCCGATCCTTGCTACATCCAGACAATGATCGATCCCGTGACAGCAGAATCTCCGATCTTTTTCGGATGTCCGGATCTGCTCCATCCAGTCTTTATATTCTTCATTTGCTAATATTGCGTTGACTCTGTCCATCGTCATTTCTTCTCTGTAGCCCTCTCCTGTTTTATCGCACTACTTACCCGTGGTATCAATGATCCTATAAAAGATAACGACCCAAATACAACGATCACGGGATCTTTCATTTCTTCCGCCAGCGCTTCCGCCTGTCTCTGTGCCGCAAATACATCATCTGCGGTATCCACTGGTTTTCCATATGAACGATAACAGTCCGCCAGAATCTTCTTGTCAAGTGCACGCGGATTGTCCGGTGTTACCGTTATGATATAGCTTGCAAATGATGCCATGATATCCACCATCTTATCATACTCTTTATCTGCCAGAACCCCACAGACATAGATCAGTGGCCGTCCTGCAAAATACGTCCGGATATTCTCTCTGAGGCTTCTCCAGCCACCTTCATTATGCGCTCCGTCAATATAAGTCAATGGCTCATCCTTAATCTTCTGGAATCTGCCTTCCCATATCGTCGCTTTTAAACCATTTTTTATATTCACATTATTCAAATCATATTGTTTCTTTATACAATTACATACTTCAATGGCAGTTATACTGTTATAGATCTGATATATTCCGGGAATTCCCAGCTCATACTCCCGCCCTTTATAACAAAACCTGCTTCCATGCAGATCTTCAGCTGTGATCTGTAGCTGGGCTGTGTCTGCCATAATTGGCTCTATCAGCATTTTTTCACATTTGTCAAGCCATATTAGTCTTATCTCATTCTGCATCGGATATGCCACACATGGAACCTGTTCACGCAAGATTCCCATCTTCTGTTCCAGAATCTCCTGTAATGTATCGCCAAGGAACTGCATATGGTCTCTGCTGATACTCGCAAGCACGGTACAACGAGGCTGTTTCACCACATTTGTTGCATCGTTCTCTCCTCCCATTCCGGTTTCCAGTAAAACGATATCAGCTTTTTTCCGAACAAAATACAGAAACGCGACCGCAGTCTCAATCTCAAATGCAGTAGGAATCGGAAGCCCATCTGCCTCCATCTCCTCGCAGACCGGAATCACAGTTTCCATGATCTGTGCGAATTCCCTTTCTTCCATATAATGTCCATTTATCTGAAACCGTTCCAGATATGTAAAGATCGTTGGAGATATATAGCGTCCGACTGCATATCCTGCATCTTCCAGAATATGTTCGACAAATGCGAATATAGAACCTTTTCCATTTGTTCCGGCTATATGAACGACAGGAACCTGATCCTGTGGATTTTCCAGTCTTAAAAGCAGCTCTTTTACTGTTGCTGTTCCGTAAATACTGCCTCTTTTTCCTGCTTCTTTCATATATATATATGCTTCTTCGTATGTCATTCTTTAGCCTCTTTATGCTTTTTATACTGGATATGCGGCGTCTCATCATCAATCGGAAGAATCTCATATCCATGTTCCTCTAACTGTTTGATCAACGAGGGCAGAGATTCTACCGTCTCATGGCGGCAGTCCAGATCATGCATCAATATGATCGTATCATCATAATTCAATGCATCTTTCATTATATTCTTTACAAGCTGATCCGGTGTCTGTCCGGCAATCACTGCATCATTGTTCAATGCATTCCAGTCAAAATATGTCATTCCAGCTGAATCCAGATAGTCAATGAGATCATCCACCGATACTTTCATGACCCGGTTTGAGCTTCCACCCGGAAATCTGTAATACCGACAGTCTACTCCTGTAATATCATACAATAATTTTCTTAATTCCTCAACATCATTCACGAAATTATCATAGCTTGCGTAGATCGTATTATACTCATGGGAATAGGAATGAACCGCCAGCGTATGTCCTTCCTCCACGATCCGTTTATACATGGGATAATATCGTTTCTCTCTTCCAATTACAAAGAACGTAGCTTTCACATTGTATTCTTTCAAAATGTCAAGGATCTCTCCTGTCTGATCCGAAGGTCCGTCATCAAATGTCAGATACGCTCGTTTTCGTGACTCTGTTTTTTCATTTGCATTGTCAGTTTTTGACGACATGGCAGCCACACTGTCCTGATCCAGAAATTTATCTTTCTGATCGATAATAAATTTTCCCGTAAATAATAAAAATACGATCAGTGCAGCAACCAGAATTATATTCTGCCAGTAAACCGCAAAAAATTGATCACATTCTTTTAACGCTTCACTCTCTTTTATGTGGGATAAAACCGTTTTTGACTTTTTTCTCATATTATAAGATCATCCACTTTTTATACATCTATACTCCTGATCTGATATTTTTATTCGAATAAAAATCAGGAAATGTCAGATACTATTTTTATCAAATGGAAAAGGAGAATAAAGAAAATGAAAAAAACATTTCTTTTATGCGCATGTCTGGTTGTCATGGCTTTTGCCCTGACTGCATGTGGCGAAAACAATAACCCGGAAACAACCGGTACAACAACCGGAAGCAGCACAGAGAACAGCAATTCTACAGAAAATGGAAACAACTCAAATGGTACAGGTTCTGTAGGTAAGGATCTCGGTAACATGATCGATGATGCAGGTAATGTCGTAGATGATGCAGCAAAGGATGTATCCGATGCTCTGACCGGTAACTATGATACTTATGACCATGCTTATAAGTATTTCATGGATCAGATCCCCGGAGGCTCCAAGAACTATGAAGTCCGCAATAATGACAAGGATCTTACTGATTATAATTCCGGCAGCATGGGCTATCACTTCGAGCTTCACGACACCAGAAAATCTGATAACTCGAAAATCGGCGACTTCTATGTAGATTCTACCTCCGGCAAGGTATACAAGGCCAACTCCGGCTCCGGTGTGTCCGAATTTGACTTCTCAACCTTGAAGTAAACCACTAACTCTTTGGTATTTTAAATAAAAGGCAACAGATACTCTTTGTTACGCAAAGCGCTCTCGCTCTATTCTAACGTAGCGGTACTAAACTCCTCACCGTTCGGTGACTCGTTAAGGACCGACGTTAGAAACAGGTTTGCTTCACAAAAATATCTGTTGCCTTTTATTTATATTTACTTTTTAGAATACCATGGAAGATTTGCTCTATTTTAATATTATTATCTTTTATTCATAGATGTTCTACTTATTAAACTATCAAAAAAGGACGATAACCATATTCAGACAAACAGAACTGGTCGATGGTTATACTATTATGTAGCAAGCCTCTTCTCGCGTCAGTTCTTAACGATCCACCGCAGGTGGGAGTTTAGCACTGTTACGCGAGAATAGAGTGCAAACGTCTTGCGTAATAATAGGTATAACCATCGACCAGTTCGTCCGTCTAACTTAAGCCTTATCGTCCTCTTTTTTGACAATTTCGTGGGTGATGGGATTTACGACTACGCCCATCTCCTCCGCCATTTTGAGGTAGGCATCCATCTCATGGTCTTTTCTCTGCTGTTCACGTTTACGGATAGCTTTTGACCGGATGATCTCTACGATGCCGAATACGATCATACAGCATCCAAAGAAGATCAGCACAGGACTTAAGGTTCCTACACAACCTTTTACCAGACAGATCGTTCCGATTCCGATCATAATGATTCCCATTACCAGATTAAACATTTAACTTTCCTTTCCCGTATAAAATGCATCTTTTCCTGCTTTTTCCATCATTTTGTCATACTGATCGTACATTCTCTGCACGCTGTTTTCGAGTAAATAATAATGCTTGATATATGGAATCAGCAAGACAAACAGCGCTGCCGCTAACAGTAAGATCTGTATTTTTTCTGTTACCACAAAGGTTACGCAACAGCCTACTGTAAGGATTGCAAATAAGATTGTCACAAGAAGATGGATCAGACGTTCATGCATGAAAAATTCGATCTGCACCAGATGTCTCCGTATCTCCTCATCAAAATCAACGTCATCCCTTGCAAGCAGTTTATCTACATATACCAGATATTCTTTTATTCGTTTTGCCATTTTCGATCACCTAACCCATATTTGCCTTATTCAGAAAATGATTCCATCCGGCAATTACCTTATCATAATAAAAACTCACTATATAAGAATCTTCGTCAACATCAACGATCATCTGATAACACTTTTTATCTGCTTCCGGCTTACCGCCATAGAAGATATAGTTCTCTTTGAACTTTCCAAATATCTTCTCGTATTCATCTTCTGCAAGCTTCTGATCCGGAACTTCTTCTATCAGATTATCATTTGCATCATAATACTTATGGCCTTCCAGCAATACTGCTTCAATAACTGGATTCTTAAACCGTATCTCCATCTGATCGGCATATTTGTCTGTATAATATTCGTTCTGTGAATTATTATCCTTTACAACTGCCCCTTCCACATACAGTTCCAGCCATCTTGCCCGAAGTCCATCAGTAGAAGCTGTGGCATTCTCCGTCACTTCATCAGCTTCCACTTCTCCGGCTCCGACAAGCTTCATTTCTTTGATCTGTGCATCCCGTAACTGAATGGTTTCTATCTCATTTGTACTCTTAAATTTCATATTTTATGCACCGTCCTGAACAATTTTTAACTGCCTATAACTATAAACTGTTTTTCATGGCTTGTAAATGGAATTTAAGGCAGAAAATAAGAGGAACCCGTCTTACAGGTTCCTCCTATTTGTCTAATTCAGTGCATCATAACCGCTTTCCTTCGTACGGATCTTCATGGCGGTTCGGATCTCATAACTGAAGATCTTGTCGTCTCCGAGCTGTGCGCCGCATCCCATTACCTGAGATACTGTAATACCATTTACATCGATTGCATTCAGTGCTTCTTTTACATCTTCAAATACTTCTTCACGCACGATTGCTTCTATCTTGATCATCATATTAAATCATACTCCTTTCCGTGATTCCTATGAATCCAGTCCGTTAAATGTCGGATATGCACTTTCACCCTGTTCTGCAAGATCCAGACCAATCTTTTCTTCCTTATCTGATACACGAAGCGGTGTGATCAGTCTTACAAGTCCAAGACAGATAAATTTCCAACCACTGCAACTGCTATCGTCACAACGATACCAATCAACTGTGCTACAAAGAGGTGATAATCTCCGAAGAACAGTCTATCCCATCTGGCAACGCTGTTGATCGAGCTTTTACCGAATAATCCGGTTGCGATACCGCCCCAGACACCACCGATACCATGACATCCAAAAGCATCGAGTGCATCATCTATTTTCAATTTCTTCTTTAATAAAGTAATCATACCACAACAGATCGGACTTACAAGTGCGCCGATGATAAATGCAGACCAGATCGGAACAAAGCCTGCTCCCGGTGTGATCGCAACCAGACCAACAACAAGACCGGTCGAAGCGCCAACCAGGGTTGGCTTTCCATCTTTTATCACATCGATCAGCATCCATGACATCATGGCACTCGCACTGGCGATTGCTGAAGTTAAGAATGCATGGGCTGCGAGACCATTTGCTCCAATGGCACTTCCTGCATTGAAGCCGAACCATCCAAACCAGAGGATAAATGCGCCAAGAGCAACAAATGGAATATTATGTACACGATAAGCGGTGTTCTCATAACCTCATAACCTTTTCGTCTTCCAAGGATGATCGCAAATATCAATGCACTTACACCTGAGCTGATATGTACGACATTTCCACCCGCAAAATCGACGGAATCGATCTCTGCAAGGAAACCTCCCTGTCCCCATACCATGTGTGCCATCGGGTAATAAACCAGAATTGACCAGAACATGATAAAGAAGAATAAAGCCTTAAACTTTATACGTCCGACTAAGGATCCTGTGATCAGTGCCGGCGTGATCATTGCAAACATCATCTGGAATGCAATATATACAAAATGCGGAATATTGTCTGCATATGGTCCGGTCTCATTCATGGATATACCATTTAATGCAAACCATCTGAGATCACCAATGACTCCTCCGTGATTTCCACCAAAAGAAAGGGAGTAACCAAATAATATCCACATCACAACTGAAAGTCCCATAATAAATGTACATGCCATCATCGTATTAACGACATTTTTCCTTCGCACCATTCCACCATAAAAGAAAGCAAGTCCCGGTGTCATAAAAAATACCAATGCTGTACAGATCAGCATAAAACCAGTATCACCAGTATTCATAACTATTTCCTCCATTCTTTCTGAAATTCTTTTTGAAATCTCCGGCAGGTGCGCATCCCCCGACAGGTTTCGATTCACTTTTTTACAAAATTCCATGGTACTTTTTTTGCAAAACAGAAAAGACGCCAATCGAACATGTCTCGTTCAACTGACGTCTTTGTCTGAAGACATACTAGCAGAGCTGATTTATTTTTTTCAAGTATTTTTTACGTTTTCTTTACCATTCTTTAGCCAGAGTATCATTTTCCCTGTTTTTCTAAAGCAAATCGTATTTATTTGACTTTTTTCTCATATTACGCTATGATTTTTTAGTTATGTATTCTATTACGAAATTTAACGATTTTGTCCATGTTATGCATACGCAATAAAAAATTGGAGGGTATCTAAATGTTTATGACAACTAACTTTTTCATCATGCTTGCAATCGTTGTCTACCTGGCGATCATGCTTGTGATCGGCTTCGTTTACAGCAAGCGTAACAACAGTACAGAAGATTTCTACCTTGGTGGCCGTAAGATGGGGCCTCTTGTAACAGCCATGAGTGCTGAAGCAAGTGATATGTCCAGCTGGCTCCTGATGGGACTTCCGGGTGTTGCATATCTGTCCGGTATCTGTGATGCCGCATGGACTGCCATCGGTCTTGCCGTTGGTACATGGTTAAACTGGTTTTTCGTATCCAGAAAACTCAGACGTTATTCAAATAATATCGGTGCCATCACTGTACCGGATTTCTTTGCAAAACGATTTCATGATAAGAATAATGTTATCACAGCACTTTCCGCTCTTGTTATCATTATTTTCTTCATCCCATACACAGCATCCGGTTTTGCTGCCTGTGGTAAGCTGTTCAATAGCTTATTCGGTATCAACTATCAGGTTGCCATGATGCTTTCAGCTTTGCTGATCGTTGGTTATACGATCACCGGAGGCTTCAATGCAGTCTGTGTTACAGACCTTGTTCAAAGTATCGTTATGACCTGCGCACTTGCAATCGTGCTGGTCTATGGAATCTCAAGAGCCGGAGGCTGGTCATCCGTTATGGACAATGCAGCCTCTCTTCCGGGCTATCTGTCTCTGACATCTACCTTTGACGTTGCATCCGGTTCTGAAGTCAAATACAACTTTCTGACAATTATCTCAACTGCTGCATGGGGACTTGGTTACTTCGGCATGCCTCATATCCTTGTCCGTTTCATGGCGATCGAAGATGAGAAGAAACTGGTACTTTCCCGTCGTATTGCATCTGTATGGGTTGTGATCGCTATGACCGCAGGTGTTCTGATTGGTGTTGTAGGTCTTGGTATGAGCAAGACCGGTGCACTTGAAACTCTGACAGGTTCAAACAGTGAAACAATCATTGTTCGTATTGCAGGTATCATCAGCCAGCATAATGCATTAACTGCTCTTGTTGCAGGTATCATCCTTGCCGGTATCCTTGCCGCAACGATGTCTACCGCCGACAGCCAGATGCTTGCAGCTGCGTCCGGTGTTTCACAGAACATCGTACATGATTTCTTCAAGATCAAGATTTCCGAGAAGACAAATCTTCTGATCGCACGTTTAACAATTATCGGTATTGCAGTTGTAAGTATCTTCCTTGCTAGGAATCCTGACTCCAGCGTATTCAAGATCGTTTCTTTCGCATGGGCAGGCTTTGGTGGTGCGTTTGGTGCTGTTGTGCTTTGTTCTTTATTCTGGAAACGTTGTAATCTTGCAGGTGCGATCGCCGGTATCGTATCAGGTGGTGCTACCGTATTCATCTGGAAGTATCTGGTTCGTCCAATGGGTGGAATCCTTGATATCTACGAACTGCTTCCTGCATTTATCGTATCCCTGCTCTTCATCATTGTGGTCAGCCTGCTTACAAAGACTCCTGATGAAGAGATCATCCGGGAGTTTGAAGCAGCCAGCAAAAAAGCGTAGGTACTTCCCTACAAAAAAGGAAACCGATATACCTATTATTACGCAAGGCGTTTGCACTCTATTTCAATGCAACGGTTCTAAGCTTCTCGCCTATAAGGCGACTCACTAAGTACCGGCGTTGAAAAAGGCTTGCTTCATAATAGTATATCGGTTTCCTTTTTTTTATGTATATTTTGAAATAATTTACATTTTCCAAAATTACGGCTCTGTTATAGGTTCACTATTATGAAGCAAGCCTGCCCGAATGTCGGTACTTAGTGAACTGCTGTAAGCAGTGAGCTTAGAACCGCTACATGAGGGTAGAGCGAGAGCGTCTTGCGCAATAATATGTGAACTATAACAAAGCCGTAATTGGATAAAGAAAATAAAGTTGATTTTATCTGCTTTTGTTATATAATCAGTGAGAAACAACTATTTTCGACAGGATGATTTTAAATATGGCTGATTATATTACAACTTATACAGGGGATCATTTTGATCCGACTCTGCCGGATGCAGGACATCTTCATATCGAGGACATCGCACATGCACTCTCTCTGATCTGTCGTGGAAATGGTCATGTAAAGGCCTTCTTTTCCGTCGGCAGTCATTGCATTAATTGTGCAAAAGAAGCGGCTGCCCGTGGGTATTCCGACAGACTGGTGCTTGCCTGTCTGCTTCACGATGCAAGTGAAGCTTATCTGTCGGATGTTCCAAGGCCTTTCAAGAAGCATCTTCCGGCATATAAGGAGCTGGAACAGAACCTGTTAGATGTGATCTATACAAAATATCTGGGATCTCCGCTGTCAGAGGATGAAGAACGCAAGATCAAATGCATTGATGACGACATGCTCTATTTCGATCTTCTGACTCTGTTAAATGAGCCATCAGACAGACCCGAACCCGAGCTTCACATTAGGCTTTCTTATGAGGTTCGTTCATTTGAGGATGTCGAGCAGGAATATCTGAAGCTGTTTCATATGTTATGTCAAAAAAGAAATGAGGATGAATAAAAAATGAACAAGGATCTAACCGTAGGGAAACCGGAATCTGTGCTATGGCGTTTCTGTCTGCCACTTTTTGGAAGCGTCATCTTCCAGCAACTCTATAACATTGCCGACAGTCTGGTTGCCGGAAAATTTATCAATGAAAGTGCTCTTGCCGCTGTTGGAAACAGCTATGAGATCACGCTGATCTTTATTGCATTTGCATTTGGATGTAATATGGGATGCTCGGTTATCGTATCCAGATTATTTGGAGCAAAAGAATACAGGGATATGAAGACGGCTGTATCGACCACCTTTATCTTTACGGCTGTTTTACTGGCTGTTATGGTGATCGCCGGTCTGTTCACCAGCCGGGAACTGCTCGCTCTGATCCACACTCCGGACGATATCATGGATGCTTCCCTGCTGTATCTGAACATCTATATCTATGGTCTTCCATTCATGTTCTTTTACAACATTGCAACCGGAATCTTCTCTGCTCTTGGTGATTCTAAAACTCCATTTATCTTCCTTGCAATATCATCCGTTTCCAATATATTCGTCGATATCTTATTTGTAAAATCCTTTCAAATGGGAATTGCCGGTGTTGCCTGGGCAACTTTCCTCTGTCAGGGTGTCAGTGCCATTCTGGCTGTAGCTGTTGTGATCCGCCGTCTGGTCAGTATAAAGACAGAAGGTCATTTCCGCTTCTTTGATGGCAGTATCCTGAAACAGATTCTGGTCGTTGCCATTCCAAGCACCCTGCAGCAGAGCTTTATATCAATCGGAAATATTATCATCCAGAGCGTTATCAACGATTTTGGAACCAGCGTTATCGCCGGATATTCTGCGGCTGTCAAGCTGAACAATCTGGTTATCACCTCTCTCACCACACTGGGAAACGGTATCTCAAACTATACCGCCCAGAATATCGGTGCAGGCAAGATCGACCGTATCCGTTCCGGCTTCAAGGCTTCCTTAAAGCTGGTCTGGCTGTTATGTATTCCATTTGCATTGTTGTATTTCACCTGCGGAAGATGGCTGTTGCTGCTCTTTCTGGAAAAACCAACTGCGACAGCGATCAAAACAGGCATCATTTTCTTATGTATCCTCGCACCGTTTTATTTCGTTGTGTCCGTCAAATTAATGGCAGACGGAATTCTGCGTGGAGCGGGTATTATGAACAAATTCATGATCTCCACTTTTACCGATCTGATCCTTCGTGTGGTCTTATCCATCATCTTTTCAAAGATGTTCGGCTCTGTCGGTATCTGGTGTTCCTGGCCGGTCGGCTGGTGCTGTGGAACCGCAGTCTCTGTCCTCTTTTACCGCGGTGAACAGAAACGGAATTTTAAAAATGCATTTGAAGCATAGATAAGATATGACCTCTTCTAACGACTTCAAATTGATTTTTCTCTCATCTTCTTATTCATATGAATATAGAATATGATATTTATCACGATGCCAAATATCGTTGCGACCGGTGCGGCAAGTCCGATCTTCATCAGACTGGCATCCTGCTGGATACTCATATAATAAGCAAGCGGAAGACGTACAAGCAGGGTCTGGATCAGTCCCTGTATCATAACCCACAGTGTCTTATCATGCCCGTTAAAATAACCTATCATGCTGAACAGGATCGCTGTAACGATAGACTCCAATGCGAATCCTCTCAGGTAATCATAGCCTTTATGAATAACTACCTGTTTCGTTGTAAAGATACCGGTCAGAAGATCACCCTTGAACATTACAAGTACAAATACGATACATCCGATCACAAGCCCGACACCGATACCGGAATACATTGCTTTCTTTGCCCGCTTCTCATTACCTGCTCCGACATTCTGTGAAACAAAGGATGCCATCGACTGCATCAGTGAACTAGGTACCAGCATGGCAAAATTTACAACCTTGCAGGCTACTCCATAGCCCGATGATGCTTCCAGTCCCAGACGATTGACAAATGCACATAATGCAAGGAAAGAACCCTGCGTCAGACATTCCTGAAGTCCCAGCGGCAGTCCGGTCTTTAAAGCCTTTTTACAATGCTCATTCAGCCTGAAATCTGCCTTTTTGATCGTAAATGGAAGCTGTTTCTTTACAAGCAGAATAATCGCAAATACAACGCTGGCCGCCTGTGCTGCCACAGTTGCGATCGCTGCTCCGGCTGCATCCATATGGCATCCGGCTACCAGAACCAGATCCCCGATGATATTTACACCACAGGCAACCGCTACAAATATCAATGGTGATTTGCTGTCGCCAAGTCCACGAAATATCGCCGATAACAGATTATAAGCAACAATAAAGAAAATACCTCCTCCACAGATGCGAATATAAGCAGAAGTAAGTTCTACTGCATTTTCCGGTGCCTGCATCAGAATTGCGATCGGACGTGAAAACGCAATCATAACAACAAACAACACAGCTGAAATTACTGCAAATACAACTATCGAACCACCAATCAACGCTCCGATCTGCTTCGGTTTCTTCTCACCGATATATCTCGCGATCAATACTGTAATTCCCATAGCAAGCTGTGTGATTACAAATGTAACCAGATTTAAGACCTGACTTCCGGTCGATACTGCAGACAGACCGGAGGTACTGCCAAATCGACCAACCACCAAAAGATCGACCGCTCCATATGCCGCCTGTAATATAAGTGCTCCAAGTACCGGCATCATAAATGGAATTAATTTTCCAAGTATACTTCCCTGCGTAAAATCTGATCTTGACTTATTCAATGTTAGCCCTCCTTTCACTCATAACCTTATAAAATTTCTCAATTGTATGGATCATACAGTCCGCTTCTTCTTCCGAAATATCATCCATATACTCCAATAACCGACTGTAATAATCCCGGTCATATTTTTCTGACAGCAGTTCGCCTTTCTCTGTGATCCGTATATAGGTTATTCTGCCATCCTCCGTCGAAGCAGATTTGCCGAGATAGCCTTTTGCTTCCATTTCCTTTACCGTTCTTGTCACTCCCGGTCTCGGAAGGTTCAGGTAGTTGCTGATATCCGATACCTTCACATGTTCCTGTCTCCTTTTAATTATATGTATGACATCCATATACTGGATATATGCCGGTGTAACACCCTCCGGAAGTTCCGGCAACAGCTCCCGTATTCGTTTCGCCAGATAGCAGGCATCCAGCATCCGTTTAATCTTATCTGCATTCATATCCTGATACGCCTTTCTTACATTATATAAGTTCACTCAATTCATTTATTATCATCTGCAATCAAATAATTTCAGCATTAGTTCTATGGAAAATCAGCATTTTTGAACATATATTTTTAAATTACCGCTGTAAACTGATCATTTTAATTACCAGCGGTAATTATATGGGTAAAAGTGAAAAATGTCAATACTTTTCCAAAATAAAATGAGCAAATAAAATCTTCTTCTGTCATAAACGGATACCATATCCAAGTGATGACAGAAGAAGATATCAGCATGGATCACACCTACAAAGGCTCTTGCTTTCTTTCTGCTCCATCCTATCTCATCCACAAATGTCAATACTGCATTCTCTGTCAGTGCGATCGAACTGATTACTGCTCCAGAAGTCACTACTTTATCATATTTTCAATAAATACTGCGTATCCTTCTGTCGGATCATCGACAAGCACATGGGTAACTGCACCGATCAGCTTGCCATCCTGAACGATTGGGCTTCCACTCATGCCCTGACAGACCCCGCCGGTAAGTGCGATCAGATCCTCATCCTCTACCTTAAATTCCATATTTTTATTGGTTGTCTCCGTATGAACTGCTAAAATATTGATCTTATATTTCTTCAACTCTCCATCCAGTCTGGAATAAATGTAAGCTTCTCCGGTCTGAACTTCATCCGGATCTGCTACATACATGGCTTCTTCATCCTTATAATGCTTCGCCACATATTTCTCATCCAGATAACCACCGATTCCGTTGTCATAATTTCCTTCTACGATCCCGATCAGATCCTTCTTATAAAGGATCGTTCCCTGAAGCTGTCCCGGCATCGACACAAAAGAACGGTTGATCTTCGTTATATGCGTTGTATAGATTCCACCACTGGTGCTGCTGATCTTAAGTCCGGTATCGTTATCCGATACGCTGTGTCCAAGTGCCATAAACTGATTGCCACACAGGAAGGTCACTGTTCCGATACCCGATATATCATCCTTCACCCACAGTCCCAGCATACAGGAATTTTTATTTGTTTTCACAGGTGTAACCTCTGCGGACTGAGACTTTCCCTCCCGCAGAAATGTAAGCTTCACAGTTCCTGTAATATTCCCGGACATAGCCTGCAGCAGTTCTTTTTTCGTTGATATGGACATTCCATTTACTGCCGTGATGTAATCTCCTGTCTGAAGCAGGCCGTTACAGGGAGAGCATTTCTCTCCCTGCACAGTTTCCACTTCGCCACAGTCTACGACCATAACGCCATCTGTCTTCAGATAGATTCCGACCGGTTCACCGGATGGTATCACCTTCTGGTCGGACAAATCGTCAAATACAAGCTCCGCATCTTCATACCTGATCTCCTGATCTCCGATATTTCCATTCCAGAAATAAAAGGCTGCCAGCAGTGAAAATGCAATCAGATCCAGGATTAAAAATCCGATCAGCAGCGAACAGTAACGGTTCGATGTCTTTGTTTCTTCTTCCATCCCAATACTCCTTTCTGTAAATGACGCTCAAACCATAAGAAACATGCCGCTGGTTTCTTATGGTTACCGCGACAGTCGCCAAGGTCTTGTGCAAGCACAGACTTTGGTTCGTTGTCCGCGTAAAAAAGAGCAGCAATTGATTTATTGCTACTCTTAGTATTGGTTATTTTGTTCTGTTTTTAATTAGTGTATTTTTGCTTTGTCTGCCAGTTCTTTCATATCTCTGGCATTTTCAACAGCGGCATTTGTGATCTCTGCGCCGCCAAGCAGTCTTGCGATCTCAAGCACGGATTCTTCCCGGTCTAACTTGGAGATCTGCGTGATCGTTTTGCCATCCTTTACCACTTTTTCAATTCTGTAATGGCTGTCCGCCATAGCAGCAATCTGTGGCAGATGCGTAATACTGATCACCTGATGTGCTTTTGATATAACAGCAAGTTTTGCAGCCACACTCGATGCGGCTCTGCCACTGATACCGACATCGATCTCATCAAATATCAGGGTGTCAATGTTGTCCTCCGATGCCATGCAGGATTTGATCGCAAGCATAATCCTGGAAAGCTCACCACCGGATGCAACCTCATAAAGCGGACGTTCCTTTTCTCCGACATTTGTCGATACAACAAAGTAACAGTCGTCGATACCGGAAGTTCCCGGATGTGTCAGACATTCAAAATGCATATCAAACCGGATCTGATTAAAACTCAGATCTTCCAGCGCCTCTGATACACGTTTACATAATTCCTTTGCCTGAATCTTTCGTTCTGCACTTAAAGCTTCTGCTGCCTCATCCAGTTCTTTTTTTGCTGTTTTCACTTTCTGCTGCAATTCTTCTGCATATTCCTCATACCGCACAAGCTTCGCTTCATCCTGCTTCAACCGCTCCAGATAGGCAAGTACATCATCTGTTGTTCTGCCATATTTTCCTTTTAAATTATTAATGGTATTCAGCCGGTCTTCGACCTCATGGAACTCTGATTCATCGAATTCCATACTCTGCATATAATCACTGACCGATACATTAAAATCATTTAACAGCGAATCAATATTAGTAAGTTCACTGAAGATGCTCTCCATCTCCTCATCCAGACCTTTTACCGCTTTTAAGCTTGCAAGTGCCCGTCCGATCTCATTTCCGGCAGATGCGTTCCGGTTATATCCTGTGATCGAATAAACCTCAGAAACTGCTTCCACGATATCCTTGGCATTCACCATCTTACGGTACTGCTTCTCCAGTTCTTCATCCTCACCCGGAATCAGTCTGGCACCCTCGATCTCACCGGCTTCAAACCGGATATATTCCAGCTTCCGTTTCCGCTCACCCTCGTCCATCTGTCCCTCTTCCAGTTCTTTTCGAAGATTTTCAAATGTTTTATAGCAGTCTTCATATTTCTGTTTTAATGAAGCAAGCGGTCTTTTTGCAAATTTGTCCAGAATATTCAAATGCTCTGCTTTCTTCAACAGGATCTGCTGCTCATGCTGTGCATGCATATCCACCAGAAGTGCCGAAACATCTTTTAGCTTTGCTGCTGTTACTGTCCGGTCATTAATAGTATTCATGGTTCTGCCGTTTACTATTCGTCTGGTTATGATGATCTCTCCATCCTCTGACGGTATAGGTATAACACCAAGCTCCTGCAGCTGCTTCTCCAGTGATTCATCATCAATAAAAAATAATAACTGACAGAAGCCTTCTTTTTCCGGATCTCTCAGCATATCTTTTGGAAGCTTGCCTCCCATACCAATCTTTAAAGCTCCCATGATAATAGACTTACCTGCACCGGTCTCACCGGTTAAGATATTCAGTCCATCTGTAAAATTAATATTTGCATCTTCAATCAATGCAATATTTTTTATGTGTACATTTAAAAGCATATGTCCTCCTGTGTATTCCATGCACAAAATAACAGAATTTACATCTTTTCAATCTGCGCCTTGATCGACATCGTCAGGTTCTTATCCTTCACAGCAAGGAAAATCGTATCATCTCCTGCGATACAGCCCATCAGCCCATCAATATCCATATGATCCAGTGCAGCCGCTACAGCCATGGCAACACCGGAGATCGTCTTGATCACGATCAGGTTCTCCGCTGCATCTACAGAAATAATTCCTGTGCTCAGAACCTTCTTATAGGAATCCAGTGTCTCATAACGATTGTTCTTCTCTACAGCATACTTCTGTCTGGCTCCCGGTACGGATACCTTCGTCAGATTCATTTCCCGAATATCTCTGGAAACGGTTGCCTGTGTTGCCTGAAACCCTTCTTCCTTCAGTTTCTCCAGAAGATCATCCTGTGTTTCAATATCATATTTTTCAACAAGCTCCAGTATCTTTGCCTGTCTTTGATATTTCATCTCAGTTTCCTCCTAATTTATTTCTAAGTATCTCATAAAAATTCACATTACTTGCTTTGATCAGTCTGGTGATCTTCTCCGACTTGCGGATATCCACCCGGTCACCAACGGATAATTCCACATCATTTCCACCATCAAAGGAACAGATCGCCTCTGTATCCTGCGTTTTACGCTTCTTGGTAATCTCTATCGTGATCTTCTCTTTACCGGATAATACGATACTCTTTGCAGTCAGTGAATGTGGCGATACCGGTGTGATCACTAACAGCTCTGCATCCGGGCTGACGATCGGCCCTCCCGCTGACAGATTATAGCCGGTAGAGCCGGTCGGTGTCGATATCACAACACCATCTGCCTCGTATGTATCAAGCACCTGTCCATCAACAGATACATTAAGCCCGATCAGTCTGGAAAATCCTGCACGGCTGATCACGATATCATTTAAGGCACTCTTGCGATACGTTGTGCCATCTGCTTTTGTAACCGTACCGGTAACCATCATCCGTTCTTCGATCGTAAAATCATCTGTCAGCAGCCGATCCAGTATCTCCTCGATATTTGCAACTTCCCCTTCTGTCAGGAAGCCTACCGTACCCAGATTAATGCCAAATAATGGTATATCGATATCTTCCGTCTCACCTGCCATACGCAGAAGAGTTCCATCACCACCAAGAACCAGTACACAGTCAAACTGCTCTTTCTTTAAAGCTTCCCAGTCCTGAGCCTCCAGATGGAATACATTCCTCACCATACAGGCTGCTCCATGCGTTTCCAGATAACCCTGTATTCTGTTTGTAACTGTCGAATCGGTGTCCTTATCGGGATTCACCACGATCATAAAACGATTCATCAGATCTTTACTCCTCTTACAGGCATCTGTGTGATTCTTCCACCATAGCCTTTATATCAGATTCTTTATTTTCCTTCGTCTGATCCTTTGTTATGTACAAAAGATACTCGATGTTTCCTTCCGGTCCCTTGATCGGTGAATAGCTTAAGTCAAGTGTTTTAAATCCGATCTGTCTTGCAAAATCAACGATCATCTCAACCACTTCTATATGCACCTTCTGATCTCTGACAACACCCTTTTTACCGACCTTTTCTCTGCCGGCTTCAAACTGCGGCTTGATCAGACACACAATCTCGCCATCATCTGTCAGCAGCTCTTTTACCGGAGGAAGCACCTTTGTCAACGAGATAAAGGATACATCGATCGATGCAAATTCGATCCGGTCTTCGATATCATCCGGTGTCACATAACGGATATTTGTTTTCTCCATGCAGACAACCCGCTCATCGTTACGAAGCTTCCATGCAAGCTGTCCATGTCCGACATCCACCGAATATACCTTAACTGCACCATTTTGCAGCATACAGTCTGTAAATCCACCGGTTGAAGATCCGACATCCATTGCCACTTTTCCCGCAAGACTTACTCCGAAGCAGTCCATTGCCTTTTCAAGCTTTAAACCGCCACGGCTCACATATTTTAATGTGTTTCCCCTTACCTCTATCTGTGCTTTCTCATCAAATGTCGATCCAGCCTTGTCTTCTTTTATGTTATCTACATAGACAATGCCAGACATGATGATTGCCTTTGCTTTTTCTCTGGACTCTGCAAGTCCACGATTTACCATCATTACATCCAGTCGTTCTTTCATCTCTGCTCCATCATATCCTGAATCCGGTCATATATGGATTCAGCGTCTATCTTCAACATCTTTCTCAGCTCTTCTACACTTCCGTGACGGACAAAGGTATCTTCGATCGCAATCGGAAGTACCTTCACATCACTTGCCTTTGATTCCAGATATTCTTCAACCAGAGCACCGTAACCACCATGCAGGATGCCCTCTTCGATCGTTACGATCAGTTTATGAGTCTCTGCCAGATAATTGATCATCGCTTTATCTAACGGCTTAATAAATCTTGCATTGACAAAGGTCACCTGTCTGCCTTCCTGTAAGAACCGGTTATATAATTTCTCGGTTTCTTCTACCATATTTCCAACAGCCACTAATGCGATCTCACTTCCCTCACGGAGAATCTCGCTCTTTCCATATTCGACCGGCTCATTATAATCTTTTAAGCCATAATATGCCTGTCCTCTGGCATATTTGATCGCAACCGGTCCGTCATAGGCTACTGCCCATTCCATCGTTCTTGTCAGCTCATACCGATTCTTCGGAGCCAGAATGACCAGATTCGGAATATGCGATAAAAATGCCGTATCAAAGATTCCCTGATGTGTCTCACCATCTGCGCCAACCATCCCTGAACGGTCGATCGCAAATATCACATGCAGGTTCTGCATACAGACATCATGCAGGATCTGATCGTAAGCACGCTGTAAGAAGGAAGAATACACCGCTACTACAGGAATCATGCCCTCTGCCGCAAGTCCTGCCGCAAATGTCACAGCATGCTCTTCTGCGATTCCCACATCAAACATCCGCTCCGGGAATTTCTCTGCAAATTTATTGACTCCGGTTCCCTTGCTCATTGCTGCCGTGATCGCAACGATACGGTTATTTTCCGTTCCAAGCTCTGCCAGCTTTCTTGCAAATACACCTGTATAGGATAAACCCTTTTCAACATTTTTCACCTTACCGGTCGCAACATCAAAGGAACTGATCCCATGGAAATAGCATGGATGCTTCTCCGCATATTTATACCCTTTTCCTTTGATCGTTTTTACATGAACCAGAATCGGTTTATTTAACTTAAATGCACGTCGGAAGGTTTCTTCCATTAATCTTATATTGTGTCCATCAATCGGTCCGATATAGGTAACACCCATCTCTTCAAAGAACATACCCGGAACAAACATCTGCTTCAAAGAGTCCTTTGACCGCTTCAGTCCTTTGGCAAGCTTCTCGCCTGCTACCGGTATATGCATCAGTGCTTTCTCGATTCCATTTTTCAGATCATTATATGGCTGACCAACACGAAGCTTACTCAGGTAGCTCGACATTCCACCTACATTGTGGTCGATCGACATCTCATTATCATTCAGCACGATCAGACATCCGGTCTTAATCTCAGCCATGTTATTTAACGCTTCATAGACCATACCGCCGGTGAAAGAACCGTCTCCGACGACTGCTGCGATCTTCTCCTGTGTTCTTTTGATCCCTCTTGCACATGCCATACCAAGTGCCGCTGACATCGCGGTCGAACTGTGTCCGGTATTAAAAGCATCACAATCACTCTCACTTGTCTTTGGGAATCCGCTTAATCCACCAAACTGACGAAGTGACATCATCTGATCTTTTCGTCCGGTCAGGATCTTATGCACATAGGACTGATGTCCTACATCCCATACCAGTTTGTCATTTGGAAAATCCATTGCACGGTGAAGTGCGATCGTAAGTTCCACGCATCCAAGGTTTGATGCCAGATGTCCACCCGTTTCGCTGACATTTGCGATCAGGAATTCACGGATCTCCTGTGCCAGCGCTGGCAGATCTTTCTCATCTATTTTCTTTATGTCATTTGGTCCTTTTATTCGATCCAGTATACTCATATCATTCATCTCTGTTATTTTTTTCTGTTTACCAGTTCCAGAATCAATTCATCCAAAAATTCATTCTTATATGGAAGCTGATCCAGTCTTGTAACCGCACGTCTGGATATCTCTGCTACATCCTTCTTCGACTCCTCAAGTCCATGGATCGTGACATAGGTTACCTTGCCATTTTCTTCGTCTGAACAGACAGGCTTTCCAAGCACTTCACTGTCCCCCAGAATATCCAGAAGATCATCCTGGATCTGGAATGCCAGTCCGATATCCGATGCGATCATCTCAACCTGCTTCCGTTCATCTTCCGTTGCTCCGGCAAGAACTGCACCGATCATCATAGAGGCTTCGATCAACGCACCTGTCTTATTCTCATATACAAAATGAAGCTGATCACCACTCATCTGCTTCCCTGTCATCTCTACATCTACAACCTGACCACCGATCATTCCGTTTACACCTGCTTTTTTTGCAAGGATCGTAAATGCCTTTGCGACATTCTGATCACCCGGTTCCAGTTCAAATGCCTTACAGGCTGTCTCAAACGCATAATTTAAAAGTGCATCTCCTGCAAGGATCGCCATTGCCTCACCAAATACTACATGAGAGGTCTTTCTGCCTCTGCGGTACTCGTCATTGTCCAGTGCCGGCAGGTCATCATGGATCAGGGAATAGGTATGTATCATCTCGATCGCTGCCATAAACGGCTCTACGACTTTTACTGTTCCGCCAAATAAACGGTAGGTTTCCAGCATTAATAAAGGACGAAGTCTCTTTCCTCCTGCCTGAAAGGAATAGTTCATCGCAGTAAAGATAGTCTTCTGGAAGCCTTCTTCTGCCGGTGCATATGTGTATATAATATCCTGTACTTCTTTTGTACGAAATTCTAATTTATTCTTTTCCACTGTTCTCTCCACTTAATACGATCATTTCTTTTTCTATGTCGCACAGATTATCCTTGCATGCCTGAACAAGCTGTACACCCTCTGCATAGGCCGCCAGACTGTCCTTCAACGATGTTGCAGGATTCTCTAAAATTGCCGTGATCGCTTCTATTTTCTTCAGGGATTCCTCGATCGAGAAATCCTCCTTTTCCATCTTCTCTGCCATTTCTAATCTTCCTCTTTTACATCCGTTACTCTGGTCTCGATCAGGCCATCATGAACACGGATGGTAATATGGTCGTCTTTTTCTATCTCTTTTACCGTAGTTACCGGCTTTCCGGTCTTTTCGATGTATCCAAATCCATTTACAAGCTTTGCCGATGGCGACAGACCATGCAGACGTTCTGCAAGAAGCATTACCCGGTGCTCATATCTTTCATATTTGTTCTTCATTACCCGGTTTAAACGGTCAGACAGTTCATCCAGATAGATCTGCTGCTGCGCCAGTCTCTGCTTCGGATTCAGGATACGAAGATGCCTTTCTGCTGCCTGCAGCTTCTCCTGATATACTGCAAGTCTCCGTTTCATCAGATAATCCATCTGTCTTCCCTGATTTATGACCTGATGAACCGTGGACATCACATCCGGGATCGCCTGTTCACAGGCGGCTGATGGTGTCGGTGCTCGAAGATCCGCCGCATAATCTGCGATCGTATTATCGATCTCATGACCTGTACCGGAAATGATCGGGGTCTTTGCGTGATAGATCGCCCATGCAACAACCTCTTCATTAAACGCCCACAGGTCTTCGATCGAGCCACCGCCACGACCGATAATGATCGTATCCACGCCCATGTTATCTAAGACTTCGATTCCATGTGCGATATCTTCTGCTGCCCCATCTCCCTGTACCTTTGCCGGATACAGGATAAGCTGGACATATGGATTCCTTCTCTTTGCGATATTCCTGATATCCTGAATGGCTGCACCTGTCTGTGCCGTCACGATACCTACCCGCTTCGGATATGCCGGTATCGGCTTCTTGATATCGAATTCAAACAGTCCCTGCTCATACAGCTTCTGTTTCAACTGTTCATACCTCTCATAGAGATTTCCAATCCCATCCAGCTTGATCTCTTTTACATATAACTGATATCTGCCATCCCGTTCGTAGATATTCACACTTCCGTGGCAGACTACCTGCTGCCCGTTTTCCAGTTTGAAATCAAGACCGGAATATGCATAACTTTTAAACATAACAGCCATGATCGAACCGGTCTCATCCTTTAATGAAAAATAGATATGCCCTGAACTGTGATATTTGCAGTTGGAGACTTCTCCCTTTACATAAATATCACCAAGCAGATAATCACTGCTGATCAGATTCTTGATATATCCATTTACCTGTCCGACAGTATAGCTTTTCTTTGTCATATTCCCACCTAATCCGCAAGCTTTGCAAGAAGTGCATTGATGAAACTCTTGGCTTCTGCATCACAGTATTTCTTTGCAAGCTCTACTGCTTCATTGATCGCTACCTTTACAGGAATATCTTCGTCAAATTTGATCTCGTATACAGCCAGTCTGAGAATCGCAAGCTCCGCTTTTCCGATTCTGCCAAGCTTCCATCCCTGTGAAATGCTGCTGATGGTTTCATCGATCTCTGTAATATGGGATACAACTGCCTCTACACGATCTATTACATAGGCTTTTTCTTCCTCTGTCATGGCAACGGCATCCATCTTGTTATCGTCTTCATCGTAAAGGCTGGCATGCTCCAGTTCAAGCTCTGCTTCTTCTCTGATCTCTGAAACGTCATTGAATTCCAGACTGAATAAAATTTTGAATACGGTTTCTCTTATCTCTCGTCTTGTCATATGTTCCTCTCTAGTTTGCGTCTGCCATGCGAACGCCGGCTACACGTATATTTACCTTGGTTACATTAAGACCTGTCATAGTCTCGATCGCCTGCTTTACTTTATCCTGAACCTGTGTTGTCACAGTTGGAATGCTGTACTCATATAAAACGTCGATCGCAAGATCTACTTTTACCTCACCCGGCAGTAATTCTACTTTCACACCCTTTGCCGGATTCTTCTTGCCCAGACGGCTTGCGAGTTCATTTGATAATGAGCCGGCAAGTCTTGATACGCCGTCTACCTCGGTTGCTGCCAGACCCGCGATGATCGCGATTACCTCACCTGCGATCTGTACATGGCCGATGGAATTTTCTTCTTCTATATTTTCATACGTGCTTGTATTTTCTTCACTCATTCTGTATACCTCCAGACTTCCTGTATTTGTACATATTGATTCAATATTATACCGCAATTATGAAAAACATTCAACACCCGGAATTGGCGGGGAAAATTCTGAATTAGCCTTTAGTTTTGTGAGGGATATGCAGGTATGATCTGTCTGGCTGGTGCTTGTATCCTATAACAACCCGCTTCTCTTCCTACGAAATGCACATGTCTTATCCGCACATACTCCTGTGCAAACTCGCCTGCGGCTCAAACATGCACCCGTATGTGCTGACAATGTGCACTTCATAACGGAAGCTTCGCTAATGTTGTTATAGGATACAAGCACCAGCCAGACAGATCATACCTGCATATCCATTCACTTTTGTACAATAGCTGATTCTGAATTTACGCATATTCCCTGAACTATTTTTTAGTGTTATACAAATCCATAGTTTCTATCCTAGTATCTGCATTGTTGGTGATGTTTATTTATATTTTGGCATAATATAATTAAAATGTATATCCGTTGCGATATCTTCATTTCTGACGATAATACATATTTTTACATAATAAAATACATCCTGTAACAGACACCCTTGCTGTTTAGTTGTACAAAACAGGCAGGATGCAAAACATCCTGCCTGAAAAGCTTTATATTAATTATATCAATATTTCACTTTTAAATAAATCACCTGTTCACTTAATCTTCATAGTCACTGTCATACGTTAAATTGAATACTACATTTGCAGCGTTTCCGCTGTCTTTTGATAACTTATAATAGTATGTATGACCTGCTGTCATATATGTAATAATTGATGCACTGGAACTTGAATTTAACCAGTCATAATTATCATTTGAACTATCCGGATCTGAGTATTCATATACATCTATACTCTTATCCAGTCCTCTTACACTTGGCACATAGAATTCATAATATCCGCTTGTTGCAGGTGTAAATGTAAGGATCACGGGACTGGCAGGTGATACTGTAGTGCTCTGATTTGAACCCATATTAACGACACTTATATTACCGGCAACAGTAATGTTTGCTGTTACCATAGTGCTGTTTCCCGCAACTGTTACATACGCTGTAGCTGTATAGTCAAATAATGAGCTTTTCACCTTATTTGTTAATACATAATTTCCATTTTTCAGATAAAGCGTATTTCCATATCCACAATCCTTACCGGTAGCATCATACCAGGTTCTAAATAAAGAATCTGATACAGCTGAATTATTGGAATAAATTACGACTTTATAAAGCGGAAGCTGAATATCATAACCTGACTGGGTGCCCTGAAGTGACTGAGAATACAGATATTTCAAAGTTCCTCTGTAGGAAGCTTCAATATCATAAGTACCCGGTTCTAATGTAATAGAATATGCACCTTCACTATTTGCCGATGTAACAGTCTCTGTGCTATAACGGCTTGCCTTATTCTGGTTTGTAAATGCAATATCTGCATTTGGAATCGGATTTCCATTCATATCCTTTACAATACCGGCAATTGTTACACCCTGCTTTACATGAGCTACAACCTGTGTAGAAGTCTGAAGCGCCGGATTATTTTTATCTGTTACGACAACAGTAAATACATAATCTCCGGTCATTGGCAGTGTTCCATGTAATTCTCCGTCACTGTCGATCACACAATTATAGTTTGCACCAGTTAACGCATAAGAATAACTACCGCTTCCACCAGCAACGGTTACATACTGACTGAAGTAAACACCCTGTGAGGAACCATATACCAGATAAGATGGTGTTGCAGCTGCATAAAGGCTGCTTTCATTATATACCAGCCATGTAACGGTCTCTGTCATGCGATTGCCTAACTCATCGTCTGTTACGATCGTAACATTATAAACACCCGTCTGAACCGGTGAACCATAAAACTGAACATATGAATTACTGCCTGAATATACAACCTTATATCCTACTCCAGCCGGTAAACCGGAAACTGTTGCAGTTGCAAATCCATAACCATTCAAATTATATCTGTATTCATATGAACCGGAATCCATCTTGGTACCTGCAGCTATTTTGTAAACACTTTCATCTGTATACTGGAATGCACCCTTTGTATAGTATACTTCCTTTTCAGTACCATACTTCGGAATCGCAACCTTTACATAATGATCTTCATACAGACCTGTTTCATCATTCAGTGTTAAAATGTAATTTACACCATCTGAAGATGATACACTGTCGATCACACACTGTTTTCTATATATACCTGTTGCATATTCCTTTGTATATAATACGAAATCATTTACAGAAAGTGACTTCGCAGGAGTGATAGATACCTGAACAGAGTGATCATTCAAAGCAGTAAGTCCTGTAATAACAGCAGGTACTTCCTGTTTCTTCTTTACTGTCACTGTGCAGACCTTTTTCTTACCGAAACCATCCTTTGCAAGTGCTGTGATCTTTACTGTACCTGCCTTGATTCCCTTTACTACACCGCTCGCTGATACAGTAGCGATCTTCTTGTTTGATGTCTTCCATACAACTGACTTGCTGCTGGCTTTTTTAGGAGCAACTGTAGCCTTCAGCTTTAAGGTCTTACCTACTGTCAGATTTGCCTTTGTCTTACTTAATTTGACACTGGTTACCGGTGTGCCAACCGTCACATTGATCTTAACTGCCTTTTTCTTGTTTGCTTTTGAAATAACGGTAATTACTGCTTTTCCGTTTTTCTTAGCTGTGATCTTACCCTTTGCATTAACAGTAGCAACTTTCTTGTTGCTGGTCTTATAGGTAACTGCTTTTGATACCTTTTTGCCAGAAACGCTTACTTTCGTTTTCAGAGTAAATGACTTACCCTTTTTGAGTGTCAGCTGCTTAGCAGGCAGATTCGTAACTGCCACAGATTTTACTTTACCGGTTGCCGCACTTACTTCCGAATTGAAGTGAACCCCTTTTGTTAGACAAAGATATGTCTAATGAAAGGGGTTATTTCTATGTCTGGAAGAAAAATGTATAGTAATGAATTAAAATTAGAAATTGTACAACGTTATTTGAAGGGGAATATTGGATTAAAGCAATTAGCTAACGAATATCATATCTCATCAAAAGCATGTATACAAAAATGGCTTGCCCTTTATCGGGAGCATGGTGAAGCTGGTCTTTGTACTACGCGTGGAACATATAGTGGTGATTTCAAAGTTTCTGTTGTAGAATATATGCATAACACAGGGGCATCACTGCGTCAAACCGCTGCACATTTTAACATACCTTCCAAAGAATCTGTTTCAAAATGGGAACGGATTTATTGCGAAGAAGGTAAAGATGCCCTGTATGAGGAACGAAGAGGAAGGGCATCAAAAATGAGAAATGGAAAGCCACAAAAATCCAAAACGAATGTAGAAAAAAATGAAGATTTACTTGCAGAAGTGCAACGTCTTCGCATGGAAAACGAATACCTAAAAAAATTAAATGCCTTAGTTCAAGAGCGGGAAAGATCAAAAAAACCGACAAAGTAGCTGTCATTACAGAACTAAGGCAGAAATACAGACTGACAGCATTGCTTGCAATAGCAGAAATGCCACGCAGTAGTTACTATTATTATGTTAAACAGATGAAAAAACAGGATAAATATGCTCTTATTAAGGCAGAAATAGAAGCGATTTACCACGAACATCAGGGACGTTATGGATATCGCAGAATTACTATGGAACTACATAATCGTGGTTATCAGATCAATCATAAAACTGTACAGAGATTGATGAATGAATTGAACCTCAAATGTATGGTCAGAGCCAAAAAATACCGTTCGTACAAGGGGGAAGTTGGAAGGATTGCCCCCAATATTTTAAAACGTGATTTTAAGGCATCTGCTCCAAACAAAAAATGGACAACGGATATCACAGAATTTTCGTTATTCGGGACAAAGCTTTATCTGTCTCCTATCTTGGATATGTACAATGGTGAAATTATCAGTTATAACATCAGCGAACGACCAGTATTAGGCCAGGTAATGGATATGCTGGACAAAGCTTTTGAAAAAATTCCTGATAATACAAATTTGATTTTCCATTCAGATCAGGGCTGGCAATACCAGCATAAACTGTATCAAAAACGATTAATAGATAAAGGTATACGGCAAAGTATGTCCCGAAAAGGAAACTGTCTGGATAATTCAGTGATGGAAAACTTTTTTGGATTGTTAAAATCTGAACTTTTATATTTAAAAGATTTTGAATCAATTGAGGAATTTAAGATTGAATTAGAAAACTATATAGACTATTATAACAATAAAAGAATCAAGGAAAAACTAAAAGGACTGAGTCCTGTACAATACAGGATTCAATCCTCGTTAGTTGCGTAACCATCAATTTTTGTCTAACTTTTTGGGGTCAGATCAATTCTTCTCCCAATTTCATCCACTGAGAATGCAACATCACTCATATCATATGATAAACGTGATCATCAATTCTTCTATGTATGAATATGTACCCTCATTTGCTGCTCCTTTTGTATACGAATAAAATTCGAAGCGCAAATTTATTATATATCACGTTGTTATTTCGTGCAAGAAATTTGTATACATCATGTGTGTACTTTACAGGGGCTATGAAGAATATGCAAAAAAATCTCACATACCAACTTGCTGTTAAATGATATGCGAGATTTCTATTTTTTATTTCACCACTACATGTGCGGTCACTGTTGCAGACCGTGTAGTATTTGTAACTGATATCTTAAGAGTTGCCTGATAAGTCACACCATCTTTCTCTGCGATACCGGTCAAGGTATAATTGCCAACCGCCAGATAGAGATATCTGCCTTTGCCCTGTACAACTCCATTCTCATCCGTCCACTCTCCCATTTCGCTAAGATCTGCAAAATTCGTATTATCCGATACGATAGTCTGCTGATATACAGGAAGCACAAACTTAACTTCATTCGTAGCTGCAGCACTTACATAGTAATCCCTTGCATAGGCTCCTGCTCCGCCTCTTTCATCCTCAATCGAAATATCATAATATCCTTCCGGTACATAGCTGTACATTGCCCTTCCATCGACAATCTCCCCGACCTCTCGTGCATAGCTGATCTCACTGTATGAATTATCCTTCCACTGGGATTCAAGTCTGCACAAATAAGTATCCGTACCGGTATATTTGATCTTATTTCCATCCAGATCGGTAGCTGTAACCTTGAGCAGAACTCCCGGTTTTATAATAAAGGTTACTGTACAGTATGTGAAAACTGCAGCATCTCTGCTGTCAGAGATCTTTATCTTCATGGTATATTCACCAGCCTGATCTGTATCAATCGAACAATACTGTACTCCGGTTGTTGACATCACCAAATCCAGACAATCTGCTTTTGACACAACTTCGTATTTGTAACTGCCATTTCCACCAACAGGACTTATCTGTGCTCCATAGTTTACTGTATAAGTTCCATTTGGTTTGTTTGAAGTTGGATAACTCAGGCATCCATAGTTTGTAACATCCTGTGCTATGATCATCGTGTTATCATATATTTTCCAGACCCTTATATAATGAATCTTATTCCCCAATTCATCTATGACATCAACCTTTGTCTCCCATATTCCTGCCTCTTTCAGTATGCCGTAAAACTGCAGATAACTGGATTGATCTGCGTCATCTACCACCTTGTATGAAAGACCGGTTGGAAGATTGCTTACTGTATATACTGCATAGCCCTGTACATCCGGCTTATAAATGGCTGAAGTATCTGAGGAACTCTCTCCTACCATTGTTTCTTTCTTGCGTCGTACTTCTGATCTTATTGTTATCTCTGTCGGCGTTGTCCGATATGTCAGTTCCTTTGTACTGTTTAATGTTGGAACAGATACACGTACTATATTACCATTATAAAGAATATCCTGTTTGTCCAGATAAAGCTTATATGTGATGTTATCTGTTGTTTCCAGATGATTGATCACACATTTTCTTACAAAGCTGCCATATCCATATACCTTACTGGATACTGCAAAATCCGATGTCTGTAATGCTTTTGCTTTATTTAATGTCACCTGAATCACTGCTTTATTCACAATACTCACATTCTGGAGCACAACCGGTATTTCCGGAACAACCGCTGCTTTCTTCACAGTGATCTTACAGGCTGCCTTCTTGCCGGAACCATCCTTTGCCGTTGCCGTGATCGTAACCGTTCCTGCTTTCTTTGCCTTTACGACACCTTTACTCGTAACTGTTGCAACCTTTGTATTCGAACTTTTCCAAATGATTCCTTTATTACTTGGTTTCTTTGGTGAAAGGGTTTTCTTTAAGGTCAGTGTTTTACCGATATTTAAATTCGCCTTTGTCTTATTTAACTTTACTTTTGTAACAGGCGTTCCGACTGTCACCTTGATCTTGCAGGTCTTTTTCTTATCTGCCTTTGAATAAACCGTGATCGTAGCGGTTCCTTTTTTCTTCGCTGTGATCTTTCCCTTTGCATTTACTGTTGCCACCTTTTTGTTACTGGACTTATAAGCAACCTTCTTTGATGCCTTCCCTGTAACTGTTACCTTTGTCTTTAAAGTAAATGTCTTCCCATTTTTTAGTGTCAGCTGTTTTGCCGGCAGATTCGTAACAGCCACTGTTTTTACCTTGCCACCGGCTGCATAGCTCTCTGTCTGTGGAACAGTAAGAATGGATACTGCAACTGCTACTGCTATCACCCATGCCAGAAATCTTCTCACAGACAAATTATATCGTCTTTCTTTCATCTATACTCTCCTTCTGTAGATTCCCTGATCTATTCTCATCCGAACCTTATTCTTTGACATATGCATATGCGGTCGTATTGCTTCCGTTTACCGTCACATCCAGATAAAATTTATAAGTTACACCACTTATTCTCTTTTGACAGGTTAAATGATGAGTACCATTTTCCAGATAAACGGTTTTTGTAGTTCCATAATAACTTCCATCCGAAACATCCTGCCAATTTCCAAAACTGGTTATATTTTTCACTGCATCCGGTACATCTGGGTCCAGCTCTATATTAACCTTATATACGGGAAGTGTGACATCAAATGACCAGACCGGATACACATCATCTGTTCCATATGCCGCTTTATGAGTTTTCAGATTATAAACAGTAGTACTTACTGTTCCACTGTAACTGGATACCGTAACATCATAAGTACCGGCTTCCAGATCCTGCATTAAAATGGCTCCATCCTTACTGACACCATTCCATTTGCCCCTTACCGCATCCGAATATTCCGCATATTCATTCTGATTCTTCATAGTGAATTGAAAACTGGTCAGTGGATCGCCATTTGCATCTTTTACTTTTCCCTGTAAATAACCGCCTTCTATAATTTTTAATGTAAGAGTTCCTGTGCTTGTCATAGAAATGTCTGTCTTATCTGTTGCACGGATACGAAGCTTGTAGGTTCCGGCTGACAGTTTTGGGGATGATACCCGTATTCCAGCTCCATTGTTGATAAGCGAAGAAACCGCTAATGCTGCACTGTCACTTCCCTCTTGTAAAATCTCATATGTATAATCGCTCGTATCAGTACCGTTTCCGCCATATACCTCAAGCTGTGGAAGCGTAGTTCCCCATGCAGTTGTCAGAACCTTTTCCGCATCCTTTACAAGCAGTTCCGTTCCATCATAAACCAGCCAGATGATAGTCATACTGAATTTGTTACCAAGTTCATCTTCATAGACTAATTTGCTTGTATATTTTCCTTGCTTTGTCACATTACCACTAAATTTAAGTGTACGTGTGGCAGCATCTGTCATGATCTGATATTTAACCCCTGCCGGCAGTCCGCTGACAGAGCAATTGGAATATCCTTTTCCAAGTACCTGACTCTTATTAACTGAATCTCCGAGTTTGTATACATATGTTTCTGATTTTTCTATCGTATAGGTTTCATCCCGATATATACATTCTCTTAACAGATTTAATTTTGGAACTACTACCTTTATATAGGAGTTTTTCTGTAACACTGAATCTCCTGTAAACTTGATCTTATAGGTAAGAGAATCCGTTGTTGTTACCTGTCCGATCAAATACTGTTTCAGATAATCAGCACTTTCATATTTCTTTGACCATACCTGAAAATCTGAGGCTGTAAGCGTTACCGGCTTTGTAAAAGTAACCATAAGCTGATCCGGTTGTTCTATATTCATATTCTTAATGATCAGCGGTTCTTCCGGTGTCGGTATAACAGGATTGCCTTTCTTCACTGTGATCTTACAGGCTGCTTTCTTGCCGGAACCATCCTTTGCCGTTGCCGTGATCGTAACCGTTCCTGCTTTCTTTGCCTTTACGACACCTTTACTCGTAACTGTTGCAACCTTTGTATTCGAACTTTTCCAAATGATTCCTTTATTACTTGGTTTCTTTGGTGAAAGGGTTTTCTTTAAGGTCAGTGTTTTACCGATATTTAAATTCGCCTTTGTCTTATTTAACTTTACTTTTGTAACAGGCGTTCCAACTGTCACCTTGATCTTGCAGGTCTTTTTCTTATCTGCCTTTGAGTATACTGTGATCGTAGCGGTTCCCTTTTTCTTCGCTATGATCTTACCATTGGCATTTACTGTTGCAACCTTTTTGTTGCTGGACTTATAAGCAACCTTCTTTGATGCCTTTCCTGTCACCGTTACCTTTGTCTTTAGGGTAAATGTCTTTCCCTTTTTAAGTGTCAGCTGTTTTGCCGGTAGATTCGTAACTGCCACCGTTTTTACCTTGCCGTTGGCTGCATAGGATTCCTGTGTTGACACCGTCAGAATCGAGACGGCTACCGCAAATGCCAGAACCATGGCAAAAATCCTTTTTATCGTTGTTGTTCTTCCGTTTTTCATTCATACCTCCCTGTAAAAACACCTTGTTTTTTATATTATTCTGCGTCTTTTTCCGCTATATAGACATATCATATAGTTTCATTATATCTGACGCCCTACATAAAAACAAGGTAACACATTCTATTTATACAAAATATCCAGTTATTTTTGTGCAGTTTTACACAAAACGAACGGCACTGCAACAAACCCCGGAGCCTCATTGTAAATGACTTGCTGTGCTTTCGATCCGAAGTAAATGCCCTATTTGTAAATACTCCTGTGCCAACTCGCCTCCGGCTCAAACAGGCATCCGTATTTACAGGCAATTTACTTCTCTTGTCGAAATGCTCGCGGATGTCATCTTACAATGTGGCTCCGGGGTTTGTTGTAGTGCCTGTTAATTTCTATATAAAATATATAAGCTCCAAATCTTTAAATTTAATCTCACTTATTTATTTTCCGTTGTGACATATCACAACTTGCAATTACATCACGAAGGCAATCATAATTACACCTGCTGGGTTTTATAACATAAAAATATGATGCCCTCTATAATATGACATTTGCGAGCATTTCGACTGAAAAAGCACATTGTCAGTAAATACGGGTGCCTGTTTGAGCCGAAGGCGAGTTGGCACAGGAGTATTTACGAATAAGACATGTGCTTTGATGCGAAAGCGCAGCAAGTCATTTATAGAGGGCATCATATTTATGTCATAAACCCAGCAGGTGTATTCTTACTTATCCTCGGCTATGGTAATCACCAACTGCGATACGTCGTAGCCGGTTTTTCTGGTTACGATATCTTCCACCTGCGCCCGTTCTGTATCGGACAGTGTTGCAACAGGAAGTGTAACATCAACGGTATCATCATTTACGGTTACAATGCAGTCGGTGTAGCCTTTTGCCGTCAAAACGGTTTCTGCATCAGTCTCTTTTTCGATCGTATCAGTGAGTTTAACATAGCTGTTGATCGCTTCGTCTTTTGCTGCACCGTCCATCGTTTCATCGTTGATAATCGCAAGCAATGCTTCTTTGCTTCTTGCACGGCTCTGCTCACGGTTCAACTTTGCAGTCGCAAGATTACTTTTCATAGTCTGTGCACTTGTAAGAACAGCTTCTCCGATATCCTTCTCGTCACTGTTTAATTCTACATTTTCTTCAAGGGCTGCCTGTTCCAGATATGTAGTATCGGTATTCTCCGATGCAGCTTCTCCCGCTTCTGTATTATCAGAAGTGACCATCGTTTCTTTGTCTGCCTGATCTGTAAGTCCATCTTCCGCAGCATCCGCTTTATCGCTGTCGTAGCTGATAACCTCTGCATCTGCATTTGTCTCTTTTGCCTTTTGGCGCAACAGGTCGTCTCTTTTCCCTGCATTGAAATTCAGATAACCTGCAACTCCGATCATAACCGACAAGGCAAGTATCACCAGACGGTTTTTCTTAAAGATCTTTTTCTTCATCCATATCCTCCATGCTTTATTCTTGTTCTAATACAACTATCTTATGCGCCGGAACATCAAATAATGCCTGAACCGCTTCGGTTATTTGCATCGCAACATTCGGATCGGAAGCACCTGTGCAGCTGACCAGAACCCCCTCAATCTCCGGTTCCAATGTTTTGCTCACATAGGGATATTCGCCGCTGTCTGCATTTGTCATAACAGAAGTCTCACTCCTGCTTTTCTGGCTGCTGCCGTCAGATTCGCTTTCAGACTTCGTCACATCTTTTTCTATGATCTTCTCGCCTCCATCTTTTAATGTGATCATGACACTTACCGTTCCAACGCCCTTCACCTGAGAGAGTATCCCCCGCAGTTTCTCCTCCTGAAATGCTATATAGTCTTCATAGCTGCTGTTTGCCGATAAGGTCTCCCCCGCACTTTCCTGTCCATCGTCCAAATCATCCTCTCCGTTCTGTTGTTTCCCAGTCACTCCACCAGACGTTTTATCCTGCTTCGTTCCGGTCAAAGCATCAAGTCCGGAAAATCCGCTCTCCTTATCAGACGGCCAGAGAATGACCAGCAGACAGATTCCTGCAAGCAAAATTCCCATGCACTTTCGAAGTGCCGCATTTTTGTCTTTTTTCAGTTCCTGCAGCTTTTGTTTGATGTTATTCCATATTCCTTCCATGCTCTCTCACTCCATTATATGTAACATGTCCGCTTTTAGTACATGTTATTTTGCCTGATATCCATTTACAAATACTTTGATCCTGTCCTCACTGATCTTATATTCTTTTGCGATCTCCTGACGGAGTTTTGCCGCATCCACGGCCGCAACATCTACCTCAACCGCTGTGATCGTATAATTCTCATCAAAGGTGATCGCTACCTTACTGTCCAGTTGAAACACATCCCACAAATGATCTTCGATCATAGTCTCCATGACATCTGTATAATATGTAACATCGCCATTTCCCGGTGCACCTGCAACCGATTCATAGTAATAGTCAAAGCTTAGAATATCGTTCAAGCCTCCCGCACTTAATACAGGTGTCAGGACGATAATTGCCAGTACAAAACCAACCGCCGTCTGCATGTATTTCCTGTATTTCTCATCCGGCAAAAGGAAAAACACCAGCGAAGAAAATAATATAAATAGGACAATATTTTTTATCCAAGCTAACAACATCCAGCGCCCCTTTCCAATAACCAGCTTTTCACCTCGCAAGCAGCGTCATAAGAGTGAGTGAGATGATAAATAAAAAGGAGGCGCACCAGATGCCCCGCAGCATCAGCCCGATGGTCTGTGCCATAATGCCAATGCCGTCGGAAAACCTTTTATCTCCAAGGGGCTGTACAAATGCGGATACGATGCGGAGAGTCAGATAGATCACCGCGATCTTGGTAACCGGCAGAAGTACCGCCAGCAATACGACGACTGCACCTGCAATCCCGATCGCATTTTTTAACACCATCCCCGAACCAAGAAGGATATCCGAGACATTCTTAACTGTATTTCCTCCCGGCAGCATACCGAAAGCTTTTAAGACTGCATTTCGTTCCAGCTTGTCCACCGATGGAACGATCACTCCTTTTATCACGTTCATTCCGGTTACAACTGCAAACATGGTTTTCAAGATCCATCCTGCGATATTTCTTAATAACGTAACTGTCCTTGAAAAATGATCCTCGGCATTTAACTTATTCACCAGACCTACCACCCCACTGCATTTGGCAAGCGGAAATACGATCTGAACAATCACCTTCTCGCACAGAAAAATGATCAACACCGTGATCTGATAGGTGAATTCTGCCGTGCCTGCACCATTTGTGTAAGAGACCGCCAACGTATAGGCTGGTATAAAGGTAATCATCAGATCCGTAAGATCCGAGACTGCAGACACCGCTATATCAGAAACGATCGCAAACATTCCAAGCAGGATGGATACCACCATCAGATATGTAACAAAGAAGCCATTTCCTCCCACCATCTTTCCAAACTTTCCGGACAGATTCGTGAACACCGAACCAAGAATGACAACGGCAAGAAGCTGAAGCAGCAGACGGTTATTGCTTTTTATCTCCCCTGTAAGTGTCTGCTGTATGGTCTTCAGACTGTAGTCAAGAAGTCCCTGAAGATCCCCATTTCGGATATAGAATACGACCTCCTGAAAAGAGAGCCCTGCCTGTTCTTCTGTCAGCATATCCATCTCGTCAAAGGCATTTTCATCCAGTCCCAGATCAGTTTCATCGACGTCCGATGCATTTGTATCAACCTCTGTCATTTCCATATCCGATCTACGATATTCAGTGAACTTTCCCGGTTCAATATTTATAAGCCCTACTGCATACTTGGTTGTTGTTCCATTATCGGATTCCTGCATACCAAACACTTTCTGCTTCCGCCCGCCAAACCACACAACCGCTACTATGATCAGGCCTGTCACAATACCTGCTATAATCATTTTCGCTTTTCGTCCTCTCATACCGCTACCCCATCAGACGAACAACCATATCGATCACATGGAACAGGATCGGCAGGCTCATCACCACCATAGTCACCCGTCCGGCAAGTTCAATATGAGAAGCGATCGCGCCATAGCCTGCATCCTTACAGATATTTGTCGCAAATTCACAGATATAGGAAATGCCAAGCATCTTAAGCAGGATCGATATATACTCCATATTGATATTGATGTATCCGGTGATGCGATCGATGGAATCCAGTACATTCCCAAGTCTTCCTATGACAAAGCTGACAATAAATAAACACGCTCCAATACTTAAGAGCGTGCTGTATTCTGCATTCATTTTCTTTAGTTTTATCGCTACCAGAACGACCAGAACCGATGCCATACATACCGTAACAAGACTCATGCCTTTTCTCCCCTATCCACCGATATTTACAAGCTTCATAATGTCATTAAAGAATTCTACGATATATGGAATGATCCAGGAAAGTACAAGAATCAGTCCTGCCAGATTCAGCAGAAATGCCAGCTCGTCCTTCCCCGAATGTTTTAATATCTGATTCAACAGTGCTACAAGGATTCCTACCGCACCTATCTTCAATAATATCTGTATCGTCATAAGCTCCTGCCACCCTTACCCTATCAGTATTATCAAAAAGATCCCTCCGAGTAATCCAAGTGATCTGGATACTTTATTTATCCTGCGTGCCCTGTCCTTTTGTTCTTCATACTCTGCCTGCATGTTCTGCTCCCACAGCTTCAGATTCCTGATCTGCATATCGACATCCATATAACACAGCCATTTTCCAAGCTCTTTTACCGCTCCGATCTGTGCATCCGTCAGATAGCTGTGCTCCTCAAGACTTCCGATACTGCCTGTCCAGATCTGCTCAAAAGAAGAAGCATACTCCTCCGTCTGGAACTGCAAAGCCAGCTCAGCAAGCCAGTCTCCAATCCTTCCACCTGCTTTGTCCGATCCTTCCCGGATGATCTCGGTGATCTCCGATGCGCTATATGCCAGATGCCCATTTGCCATCCTGGCAAATGCCAGAAGCTCGTAGATATCTTCCACGCGCCGGTTCTGATAAACTCCTATTATCTTTCCTACGCCATAGGAAGCTGTGACCACCAGAAACATTCCAAGAATCTTTATATATAACATATGTACGCCTCCTGCACTTATGACAGTTCTGCTACAGCCGCCTCATTTTCATATGCCGATGTCAGACGTTCATCCTCTGCCATAAAGAGAACACTTCCCCGATCGTCAAATATCGTTCGGATCTCTCCTGTCCGTTTGCGATTGCTCAGTACGATATACCGTTCAAATACCCTCTCATCAACCAGCTTCCGAAGTCCCGGACGGTTCCTGATATCATCAATGGAATTGCCATGTACGGTTGCGATCAGCTTACAGCCACAGTTGATCACGCTGTAGATCGCATCGATATCATCCCGGTTTCCGATCTCATCCACCGCTATGATCTGCGGTGACATCGAACGGATCAGCATCAGCATTCCATATGATTTTGGACAACAGTCAAGAATGTCCGTCCGTATGCCTAGGTCATTTTGCGGCACACCTTTATAACAGGCTCCGATCTCGGAGCGTTCATCCACAACACCCACGGTATTCCCTATGAATCCGGGAAATCCATCCGACAATACCCGGATCATATCTCTGAGAAGTGTGGTTTTGCCACATCGTGGCGGGGAAATGATCAGTGTATGAAATGTCTCATTTCCATTTATTATGTACGGAAGAACCTTCTTACAGCATCCCTTTACCTGATGTGACAAACGGATATTAATAAATGATATATGTCTGACACTTTTGATCATTCCAGATTCCAGAATGACTTTTCCTGCAAGTCCTACACGATGTCCCCCTTGGATCGTTATAAATCCCTGCCGGATCTCATCTTCATATGCGTAGAGTGAATAGTTACTGATATATTCCAGCGTTTCCCTGATATCGGAGGATGCTACCATATATGCCTTCTTACATTCTGTGGTTCGTTTTCCCTTCTCCGTCACAAAATATTCCCGATTATCATAGATCACGATCAAGGGTTCATTCATCCTAAGCCTTATCTCCTGAAGCTTGTTATAATCATATATCTCACTCGAAAATATTCTCCTTAACGCTACGGATAATATCTTCAATATCTCATTCTCTCTGCTTTTTTCCAAACTGATCCACCTCATGCATATGTCATCTGTAACCATTTTTCCTGTCAGTTTCATCATCTATCAACACTCGAAAAGCATCTGCTTTTCTGATATGATCTGATACCTAAAGTAGGATGTTACACACTTCTGATAGTTATAATGTATGCATGCCAGATGAAAATTAGAACAAAAAAATACCACATTTCTTTCTGAGTTTTTCAGAACGAAATGTGGTATCTGACAGAGATTGATCTGTTAAATCGTGATTTCATCACTCAATGCATTCCGCAAAATCAGCACCCTTGCAAGCAAGTGATTTTGCGTTCATTATATCATCTGTGCTTCGTGTTTATTCTTCTGTTGTGAAACTATTTTATGGCGGATACTTTTACAGATTATCGTATAAATCTTCCGTAAAGGTCAGGCTTCCCCGGTATCCCGCATATGTCCGGTTGAATACCAGCCGTTCATTCATAGGGAAAGAGGTCAGGATAAACTGACAGTCTTTTGTCAATGCCACCTCACGGTCATTGCTGCTGCCAAGGATCAGTGTGATCTCCTTTTCTTCATTTAAGATCGCCTGATTGACTTCATACTGATCGGCAGTAAAGATCACCTTCGGCGGTACTGCATATTCCAGATTTTCAATCTGTGTGAGAATCCTGTCCTTATCCTCCTGCCGGAACATCGGCTCGGATATCACAACCAGTACCGGTGTAAAGCTGAAATCATTTGCCAGATATCTGGTCAGTCCAACGGCATTATTTGCATCTGCCACAACCGCAAACCGTTTCCAGCTGACAACTCCGATCGCCTGTGCCAGATAGTTATAGACATAGGCTTCTTCCGATTCGATCACGGAATCCACCAGTGCCTGATCAAGATTCAGTGCATCTGCTACCGCACGGACAAATGCTGTCGTATCGGTTGCTCCGACCGGAAGTCCCGGAATACGGATGCTTGGCACGCCGAATTTCTGTTCAAATTTGCGTGCAGGTCCTTTAAACAGCCAAGGATTTATAATAATATTAAGGGCTGCTCCTGAACACTTCTTGATCGTCTCAATGCCCTGATCCTTTGTAAAAAATGTATTCACTGTCAGTCCAAGTCTTGACAGGATACGGTCGATCTCCTCTAATGTTCCACTCCAGAACGGATCATGATATGGCACGATGCCGAAGATATTTACCAGCTTATCATTCTTTGGAACGTCCTTCTCGATCACCTTATCGATCATCGTGTTCCAGATCGTTTCATATCCCAGATTGCTGTCTCCGGCAAAGCCCGGTGTCTCGATCGGATACACCTCATATCCCTGATCCTGAAATTCTTCCGTAACACTGACAATGTCATCGCCGATGATACCTGCCGTACATCCGGTCAGAACAAAATAGGCATCTGCATCTATAATATCGATCGCTCCCTGAATCGTGGTACGGAGCTTATCTGTTCCACCAAAGACAACTTCCTTTTCCAACATGTTACTGGATGGGATCGAAACGCTGCTGACAAAACAGGAGGACTTATGACCGGACTGTCCCTGATCTGCTGCCGTTGTCTGCATACAACAGCCCGGACCTGAATGGTAGACCGGACATACTTTATGAATTGCTCCAAGAACAGAATTAATACCGGCAAGCACACAGCCGCCTCTTGGATTCTCTAAAACCTGTGACATCTTACACGCCTCCTTTGATATACTTGAATGCATTTTCCTGATACCATGAATCCTTATATGGCAGCTTGACATGCTGGGATAATTTCACATTAAAGCCCGGATTCTGTAACTGGTCTGCGATCTTATTTCCAAGATAAAGCAGTCCGTCATAGCCCATCGTCGGACGTTTCCCGTCTAAGACATGAGTCGTCGGGATACCAAGCTTGGCTGCCCAGTCCGGCACTCCGATAAATGCATCCGGTTTCAGTTTATTTACCAGATTAACCTGTTCAAATGGCTGCATGTTCGCAATATCAACTACAAAATCCTTATGGATTCCATTCAGATATTCGATATCTACCTGTGCATCCGCATCATAGGTCGGTGTTTCCAGTCCAACCAGCTCCATGCCAAAATCGTCGATCAGTGCTGCCGCTGCAAAGGATCGTCCGGTTCCGCCACAGATAAAGACCCGCTTGCCCAGCAACCGTTCTTTTAAGGCTGCTACAAGCGGTTCGATTCGTTTATGCTCTGCTGCAATGATCTCCTCTACCTCTGCTTCTTTTCCAAGAATCTTTGCGATTCCGCGATACCATTTGTCTGTATTCCTGATACCTATCGGCATAACCGTGTGTGAATACGGGATCTCGTAATCTTCCCACAGTGTCTTCATGAATTCATCTGCAAATACCTTACAGATTGATGTCGATGCAACGGCTGCCGGGATCTTCTTGATCTTCTCAAGGGAACTGTAAAATGGAATGTAATTTACATTTACACCGATCAGATGCAGCATACGCTCCATCTCACGCTGATCCGCATAGCTGACCGTAGTCGGTGCAAACAGATTTACCAGATTTTCTTCTTTTGGAACTTTTTCTTTTTTTAATATGTATTTGTTTATGGATAAAAATGCGGCATCAAAACCCGATGCACAGATTTTTGACTTGAAGCCCTCACAATGGATCGGCACCATGATCGTATCCGGGTACTCATCCTGAAGATCCATCGCAATCGCATCGATATCGTCTCCGATAATACCAGATGCACAGGATGCATAAATAAAGATAACTTTCGGCGAGTATCGTTCTACGGCTTTCTTCACTGAATCCCTGAGTTTCTGTTCACCGCCAAATACGACACTTTTCTGATCGATATTTGTCACGATGATCCTTGGGTTCTTGATATATTTGATTCCACGGTGTGCCTGTCCAACACGGTACATATCAACAGCCATGATCGTACATCCCACGCAGCCCTGTGGTGAATGGGATACAAATACGGAATCCTCCAATGACATCAACGCTGCCATACTGTTGATCTGCTGACACTGTAATCCTTGTGCAAAGCTTCGATCTGCCCGCTTCAGACACCCTTTTTTGTAATTTTCTTCTACTTCTTTTCCTGTCGTGCCAAGATCATTGACCCTGCCGGGTCTGCTCTCGCGCACACCGGAATATTGAACGTTTGCCATGTTTGCTACCTCTCTTTTTAATGTTTGGCATTTGCGACTTTATCTACACTACAATGATTAATCACCTTTGACATTACCAACCAGGGGACGCTTCCGCTCGTTTCCACTCTGTGTAACTTCGAACTAACCTCGGCTAAGCCTCGCTAAGGTCTCAGTTACTCCTGCAGCGGTACTAAGATGCTGCTTATGCACCATCACACCACAGGGTGCGCTTTCGTTCTAAGCTCGTGCAAGCACTCACTAAGTACGAAATGTGAGTACCGGCGGACTCAAATGCCCCTGTTTTGGTAAGTCAAGATGCTTAATCAATATCTATTCTATGAATGTCGCAAATGTCTATCATATATTAAATGACGTACTGGTCCACCATCAGGTTGTTCTGCCAATCGACGAGATCGGCTAACGTGATTCCTTCTAATACACCCTGAATTGCCTGATCGAGTTTCTCCCAGATCAGTACGCTGACACACATACTTCTGTTTTCGCAGTAGGCTGCGTTATCTCCCACGCAGTCTGCCGGTGCCAGACTGCCTTCTACCGTTTCTAAGATCTGCCGCACCGTATAATTCTCCGGTGAAGCATATAACATGTATCCTCCACGCGCTCCACGGACACTTTTTACCAGTGATGCCTTATTCAATATTGCAACGATCTGCTCCAGATATTTGTCTGATATATGTTGTCTTCTTGCAATATCCTTTATCTTAACCGGCTCACCATTATAATAGGTGGCCAGATCCAGCATCAGTTTTATCGCGTATCTTCCTTTTGTTGATATCTTCATCTTGACCTCCCTGTCGTTGTTACATGATTCAGATGATTCCATACATCTGTGCATCATCTGAATCTCATCTACTTTATTGCAAACATGATAAATTGTCGTTTGCATTATAGTATACTATTTCTATAGGATTTATCAAGTACATTTTTAAATATTATACTCAACTTCCTCTATACGACCACCAAGATCAAGAATTTCCAAAATCTCATTTCTATATTTAGCAAATGTATCCTGCACTCTTGCTCTTGGCCTTGGGAGATCAATATCGATCACCGCCTCCACTCTGGATGGTCTTGCCGACATTACGACTACCTGATCTGACATATAGATCGCCTCATCTACATCGTGTGTGACCATGATCATCGTCATATTATGTTTCTGCCAGATATCAAGGATCTGATCCTGCAGATTCATTCTTGTAAATGCATCCAGTGCTCCAAGCGGCTCATCTAACAGAAGAACATTTGGATGACCGACCAGTGCTCTCGCAAGGGATGCCCGCTGATTCATTCCACCTGATAACTGATGCGGATAGGATCGCTCGAACCCACGCAGACCTACCAGATCTATATATTCCTGTATATCCGCTTTATTCTTTTTATAGGTGTGTCTGGCCCGAAGCCCAAATGCGATATTATTTTCAACTGTCAGCCACGGAAACAGATTCGATCCCTGAAATGCAAACCCACGGTCACTTCCCGGTCCCTCGACCTTATGTTCATCGACCAGAATCTCTCCCTGATCCGGTTTGTCCAGACCGCCAATCAGACGAAGCAGGGTAGATTTTCCGCACCCGGATGGACCGATCAGACTTACAAATGTTCCCGGCTTAATGTCCAGCGAGAAATCATTTAATGCTGTCACATTCGGCATTGTCTCATCCTGTCCGGGAAATTCCCGTCTGACATTCTGAATGGAAATATGCCCTACCATTTGATCACTCCTTTCTGCCATACCAGAACACGATCTCTGATATGGAACAATATCGTCAGTATCACGGAACAAAGAACTGCTATAATGATCAGTCCTGCATAGACACCGTCATACATCATGACCTGTTTCTGCCAGTTGATATACCAGCCGATTCCACTGGAATTTCCATTCATCTCCACTGCCATCAAGGTTGTAAATGATGACACGGTTCCATAAAAGATTCCAAGGAAAATACTTGGCATTGCTCCCGGTATTGCAACGTGAAGAACCTTATATAAGGTTGATGCTCCAAGTGTTCCTGCAACCTCAAAATGTACCTGATTCGTACTCTGTATTCCGCTGCTGGTCATGAGCGTTACCGGAAACCAGACTGCAAAAGCGATCAGAAACACATTTGCTATATGTGTGGTTGAAAAGACACTGAGCGCAAGTGGTATCCAGGCTGTTGTTGGTATCGGTCCGATCACTTTGGTAACAGGATTCAGCCAGTAAGCGACTTTTTTGTTGTATCCAAGTGCAAGACCTGTCAGGAATCCGATTGCAGCTCCCCACAAGAATCCGGTTGCAAGAAGCTTCAATGAATCAAACAAATTCTTTAAAAGAAATATCCGCTGTTCATACAGCAATCCGATGATCCGGTCAAGCGACGGGAAATATAAGGTTGGAAGCAATGTCGTTTTAGCCGTAAGAATATTTATCATCATTAAAAGGAAACACATTCCTGAAAAAAACGGAGCTTTATATATCAGTTTTTTTCTAATCTTTTTAGAAAAGCATGATATTCCAATGAACAGAAGATATACCCCTGCCATCAGCACCATAAGATAGACAAAATATGGATATTCTGTTTTCTTCTGTTTTCCGTTATCTGCCAACCCATAATAAGTTGCTATTGATAAGGCAATCATCAGGATTGGAACCAGAAGCTTAATGATATTTTTTATTTTTTTCATGCTGTCCTCCTTATCCACAACAGGATCCCTTTTTGTTTATTTCTTAATCTCGGTAAATGTGCCGTCTTCATTATATGTATAACTGTCCGGTACACCATCAAAGCTTGCTACATGCTCATCTGTAAACTCATCAACATCACGGTCAGTCTTAAGATCTCCGATCTCCTTCAGATCGTTTACAGCGTTTTTAAATGTATCCCTCATTGCACTCACAGATGGCTGATAATTATAGGATGCCAGCAGTTTCGCATTTTCTGCTGCATCACCGGAGCAGTGATTATTCTTGATCTGTAGTTCTGCTGTTTTTTCCGGATTTGCCTCTACATAGGCTGATGCCTTTAATAAGGCCCTTGTATAAGCCGCAGCTGCATCCGCATGTTCTTTGCTGACATTTGCGGAAACGTATGCTGTACAGCAGTATTCATTCTTAAACTTCTCGTCTTCTGTCAGATCAAGGATCTTACGGAAGCCATATTCTTTTTCAGCCGATGTCGCTACCGGATCATGCATAGCAACCACATCTACCGCACCATTTTCAAGCGCCAGTGGAAGATCGGTCATATTATAGGCAGCAAGTTCGAATTCCATATCATTGTTACCGGATTTAATACCAAGATCTTCCAACTTTCGTTTCAATGCGATCACAGATGAATCACTGACTCCAGGAACACCAATCTTCTTGCCTTTCAGATCCTCAAGGCTCTTGATATCTGAATCTGCCTTTACATAATATTTGGTACATCCTGTATGTAAGCCTGCCGTAAATGTGATCTCCAGACCATTATCGATCTGTGGAAGCAGACAGCCTGCAAGACCAACACCAGCATCGATCTGACCGGATGCAACCAGATCCGCTGTCTGCTGGACATCGATCTCTACTAATTCATATTTGATTCCGATCGCGTCAAATTCTTCTTTCAGATAACCATTGTCCTCTGCTATATGAAGCGGTGCCATACATACTGAACCGTTTGCAGTTCCAATCTTGAATACATATTCATCCTGCTTCTCCGAACCTTTATCTCCGCATCCGGTAAGAAATGTTGAAACTGCCATAGCCAATGTTAATGTTGCTGCAATTGTTTTCTTCCATCTGGATTTTCGTGTCTTTTTCATATCTCCATACCTCACTTTTTCCACCGGTCAACCCGGTTGTAATAAAATATTATCTTCTTTAATGCATCTTCCACGGAGCACTCCACATCAAATGCTGCGATTGCTTTTCGTTCCAGAAGTTTCTTTGCATGAGGGCCGATCTTCTTACATACAATACTTCTACAATCCGAAAGTGCCTCTATCCGTATGGATGAACCATCTGGTGCCCCGCAGCCACAGCCGCCATGCCCACCACAACAGCCTGCTTCTGTATGATCGCCGTTCTGCCACTCTGTGCTGTCTGCACGTTGTTCCGCTGCTGTATCTTCCGGCTTCTGTGCGGCAGACTCCGGCATCTTGCGAGTTTCTACCTGCCGGTACTGCTCTCCTTCGATCTGATAGATGCGGAACTCTGTGGCTTCGCCAAATGCACCATCCACCATTACGCCATCGGAAGATGCTACCGCAATCTTATACATCATATTCACTACCTCTACACTACAAAATCCTCATTAAATAAGTTCGTTGACAGATAGCGCAGGCCGGTGTCCGGCAGGATAGCGACGATCGTTTTGCCTTCGTTCTCCGGCTGTTCTGCCAGCTCTCTTGCGACTGCAAGGGCGGCACCGGAGGAAGTTCCTACTAGAAAGCCTTCTGTCTTTGCCAGTTCCCGCACCTCTTTATATGCCTGTGGGGTATCTACTTCTACGATGCTGTCGTAAATGGACTGATCGACCGTAGCAGGAATCTGGTCTTCCGGAATTCCATAAAATGGATGTACACCTGTTATTTCTTCCGGTGTCGGATGTTCTTCACTTGGCCTGGATGCTTCTCCCGGCTGGATCGCAACCACTTTTATGTTTGGATTCTTTTCTTTCAGATATTTGCCTGTACCGGATATCGTACCTCCTGTACCGACACCTGCCACCAGAATATCCACTGTTCCATCCGTATCTTCCCATATCTCCGGGCCAGTCGTTGCAACATGGGCTGCAGGATTAGCCGGATTTGTCATCTGATCAACAAAAAATACATGTTCTTCTTTCGCCAGCACTTCACTTCCAAGCGTTTTTACGGCTGCTATAAAATCTCCGGTTTCTTCCAGTGTCTTTGCAACTTCAGGGACATCCGACATTCGTATCGTTTCACCGCCAAGTGCCTGTATCGTCTGAAAACGTTCTCTGCTTACTCCATCCTGCATGTATACCCGGAACTTGTAACCTTTTGCTGCCGCCACGGAAGCAAGCCCGATTCCTGTATTTCCACTTGTTGTCTCTGCAATCGTGTCGCCCGGATGTAATAACCCCTGTCTTTCTGCTTCTTCTATCATCGAAAGTGCTGTCCGATCCTTTACGCTCTGATTTGGATTGAAATATTCCAGTTTCACAAGAAGCCTTGCTTTCAGATTATGATTTCGCTCATAATTTTTGATCTCCAGAAGTGGGGTTCTTCCAACCAGTTCTGTGATCGAAGTATATATTTTTCCCATGTATCTTTTTCACCTTTCTACTAAAATTTTTTTGCTTCATGGATTTCCTATCTGACTGACCAACGCTTTTTCATCGGTCTGAATAAATATCTGTGTTTATGTATCACCTTAAATATGATAATCATCGGCTGAATCCATCAAACCAAACTCTAACAGAATCTCCTCTAACCGCTCCTGAGTCATCGGTGTCGGTATGTCAAATTTTGTGTTGTTAATAACCGCTTCTGCAAGATTTCTGTACTCCTGTGCCTGATTGGAATCCGGTTTGTATTCAATAACCGTCTTCTTATTGATCTCCGCATGCTGAACGATATTATCACGAGGAACAAAGTACAGAAGCTGGGTTCCGAGTTCCTTTGCAAATGCCCGGAGGAGATCCAGCTCATGATCCACATTTCTGCTGTTACAGATAATGCCGCCAAGCCGGACACCTCCGCTTCTGGCATATCGCTTGATACCCTTTGCAATATTATTTGCCGCATATAATGCCATCATCTCGCCGCTTGCCACGATGTAGATCTCCTTTGCCTTGCCCTCTCTGATCGGCATCGCAAATCCTCCGCAGACAACGTCTCCTAATACATCATAAAAGACATAATCGAGATCATCGGTATATGCTCCCAGGTTCTCAAGCATATTTATGGATGTGATGATACCTCGTCCTGCACATCCAACACCCGGTTCCGGTCCGCCGGATTCCACACATCTGGTTCCGCCAAATCCTTCTCTGACGATGCGATCAAGTTCGATATCCTCACCTTCATCCCTGATCGTATCCAGAACCGTCTTCTGAGCCAGACCACCAAGTAATAATCTGGTAGAATCCGCTTTCGGATCACATCCAACTACCATTACTTTCTTTCCATGCTCCACAAGTCCTGCTGTCAGGTTCTGTGTTGTAGTTGATTTTCCGATTCCTCCTTTGCCGTAAATTGCTATCTGTCTTAATTCTCCCATTGTCTTTTTCCTTTCTTTTTTTAATTCTTCTATTTTTTATTTTGATTTCATTTAATTTTGCTTTTATATCTTTTTCTATCGTTTTTTTCTGTATCTTGTACTTTCCTGTCATTCGATTTTGTTTTTTTTCGTATTCCTCTTAATCGAATAATCTCTGTACCTGATCGTAAGTGTTCACTTTGTCAAGTGCCGCCGGGATCAGATCCGGTATCTCCATCGGAGTTACGCCCATCTGCTCCAATATGCCTGCCGCCCGGTATCCGATCCGGGAAACCAGTATGTACTTGCAGTCTGCAAGTGCTCTGCAATTTTCCACCAGTCTTTCCTCATCATGATCACCATGATCACATACCGGCTGCATGTTCCGTTCTTCTACCAATTGTGTCTTACCAGCCTCCATTTGATAGATGTAGAACCTGCCCGCCTTTCCAAAATGGCTGTTTACCACAATCCCATCTGTGGATGCTGTTGCAACCTTGTAGGTATCTGCTTCATCCTGCACCTGTTATCACCTTCTTTTCTTTATTTCCTTTGATATCATTTTCATCTTTCTTCACCATTATCCATGTGAAAAAGTCTCCTTTACCTGAAGCCTTCTCTGATAAATCTGATCACCAAATTCTGACTTGCCCGGAACACCCACCGCATCTGCCCGGCAATGCTTGCAATGACGAAATACATCTATATACCTGGATGCTTTTGTTCGTGCTGCATCGATCTCCGGACATCCCGGTGCTCTCATATCTGACAGTTCGTGCTGCGGGATCAGTGGAATAATGTTATAGATCTTTGCCCCGGCTTCACTTACTGTCTTTGCGATCGTCTCTATATGATCGCCATTGATATCCGGCACCAGCACTGTATTCACCTTCACAGTAATTCCGGAATCCGCCACTTTCTTAATCCCTTTTAACTGATTCTCAATCAAAATCTCTGCGGCCTCGATACCCTCATACCGTCTGCCATGATATACGATAAATTTGTTCAAACTTGCTTCGATCCTCGGATCAACAGCATTTACCGTTACCGTCAGGGAATCAATTCCAACCTCGATCACCTCATCCGCCTTTTCATACAAACGCAGACCATTTGTACTCATACATTTGATCAACTGAGGAAAATGCTCTCCTATCAGTCGAAATGTCTGAAGTGCGTTATCTGTTGCAAGAGTATCCCCCGGTCCTGCAATTCCTGCCACCTTGATGTCAGGACAAATTGCAAGTGCTTTTTCTAAAATTTCCAGACTTTCTTCTGGTGTGATCACCTTTGACGTTACGCCCGGTCGCTCCTCTACATCATTGATCGTCCGCTCACAAAAACGGCATCCGATGTTACATCCCGGACTCACCGGCAAATGAATCCGCCCGGCATTATTTTTCTGTCCTCCAAAACATGGATGTGAATTCTGAAGATCCTTATATGTGTTGCTTCCCATTTACTTCACCTCGTTTATCCTGAACTATAAAAAAAGAGGCTCTTACCATAATTCCATCATTTGAAATCCACACTTTTCTATGTGGAGCTCTCCTTGATGAAACTCTGATAAGAACCTCCGGTTTTCCAGTCAGCTCCTATATTCCTGTTACATTCTGTATTTTTCTGTCTTATCGATCTGAATTACTTTTCCATCCTGAACGATCAGTGTGATACTTCCATACTTCATATCCTGAAGCAGTTTTTCCAGCGTTTCTATCTGGTCATTATCCAGAATCTGTCTTTTTTCTGTTTCCCACATATGAATCTCCCCGCCTCCTTATCGGCATGGTATAAATGTCATCTCATTAACTATCAGTGATCAAATGCATATTTCTTATTATAATAAAAGGCAGCTGCCTTATGCATGTAGACAACTGCCTTACTCGCTTACCGTAACCTCAATCTATCGTCTATCATGCATATGAAAATAAACCATATTCATCCATACAGTCTGACAACAGCAGCAACACATTCCCATATCATATTTTCTGTTTATCTTACCGTTTTCGTATGCCATGATCGATTCTCCCGTTTTTTAATTCCTACTTATCTAATAGGTTTAATATGTTTTAACTTTATGAGCTGATTATATATTACCAACTTCTTCCTGTCAATATATTTTCTCAATAATTTTAAAACTCAGCCTATTATTTTAAATAAAAAAGACTTTGTCGAAAACAACTCCTATCCTGAAAACTTTTTTCAGAAATTCTCTTGTTCCCGGCAAAGCCTTTTTACTATTTAATTCATGTGTTATTTATTATTGAGCACTTCCTGCGAACTTTTCTGCCTGTTTACTGAAAGAATCCGGAATCAGCGGACTTATTATAGATTCCATAACATCCAAGTGTAGTCGCATCAGCAGAACGTGTCTGCCACCAGGAGAGGAATTCCTCAGGCAATTCTGAAACAGGCGCATCCGGAGTATAGAAATAAATCTCTGTTCCACTGTCCATGCCGGATGGTTCTCCTTCTTTATAACGAATACCATCTTCGATCCGGTCTGCCTCTTTGTCGATGGCAACACTGTCAAGTGTCATAGAATATGTATAATCATTTACTTTTTTGATATTTGCAAACTGTCCACTGAAATTGCAAACATATACTGTTCCATTTGGATAATCATTCTCATCTCTTTCACCCATTTCTGAATCAGAATATGTTCCTGTAAATGATCCATCCTCAGATAACGTGAGCGTCGTACTCCATCCACCGGCTCCACTGCTAAATACCATATCCATCGGATAAGTACCAGGCAGAGATGACACATCTTCTGACTGTGCTTCCGTCGTAGATGCTCCAGCCTCTGTTGTACTGGTATCTTCTTCGGAAGAAGCCGCCTCTGTAGTCTGTGTCTCAGTCTTAGCTTCTGTGCTGGAAGTCTCGGCTGTATTTTCTTCTGTCTTCTCTGTAGATGCTTCCGTAGATATCTCCGTTGTTCCTTTTGTCTTTTCTGACGACTCTGATCCTTTACCACTGCATCCACCCAGCAAGCTGACTGCAAGTGTTGCCGCAAGTACTGCTGTCATGATTTTTCCTGACTGTATTCTATTCTTTCTCATGTTTAAAATCCTCCTGCGTTCATCCATAAAAACTTTCTTGGAATTCTTATTGCGACTCATATCACAATATTTTTCTTCTTTTTGACTACACAAAGTATATGCCTGTCATCCCATTTTGTCAGCTTAATTATTCGTTATAGATGTTGCATTTCGTTTACGATTGTTACGGTTTTTTAACCATTCTTTGAACTCCGGCAGGGCCTTTCTTCCTGCTTCCGTAACCGGCTTCACCCATTTGCCTGATCTGGTATAGACAAGTTCGATCGCCAGACGCACCAGCTCATCCGTATATACAAATGAGAATACCGCGAGGAAAGGCAGATGTATAATCATGCCTGCGATCCATGTCGCCGGAACACTTACTAAAAATAAACCACCGATCTCCACATAGGTTCCGACTCTCGTCTCACCTGCTGCCCGGTATCCCTCGTTCATAATATAGTTACAGGTTCGAACCGCACCGAAGAACAGATAAATATATAACATATACATGCCGTACCGGAGTGCCTGATCTCCCAGTCCAAATAAGTCAAACAGTGGTTCATGCAGTAATGCACAGATCAGTACAATACCGAAAGTAACTGCCGGGCAGAATAATGCCGACCGCTTCATAAACCGGTATGCGCCCTTATGATCTCCCGCTCCGACAGACTGTCCGATCACAACACTTGTGGCATTTGACAAGCCGCCAAAGAATGCATAGACAAAGCCCTCGCATACACGGAAAGCTGCCATAGCAGCGATCGCTGATTCATTCTGATGTCCGATCACGATATTGATCAGCATTTGCCCAACTCCATAAAATAATTCATTGCAGAGGATTGGAAATGCATTTGACAGATATACTTTGATAAATCCGCCATAGAATAAAAACATCTGGCTCAGACGGATTCGCACTTTACATTTCGAACGCATCAGATAGATAAACAGCAATAATAAATTGATGATCGCAGATGCAAGTGTTCCGACTGCCGCACCGGCTGCACCCATCTTCGGTGCGCCAAATTTACCATATATTAATACAAAGTTCAGGCAAAAATTCACCACAAGTCCTACGATCGAACAGATAAGCGGTGCTTTCACGCGCTCTGTCGAACGGAGAAGAAAACTGATAAGTACAGCAAATACCTGCAACGGATACGCCCATCCGACAATCTGCATATATGGCTTTCCGGTCTGGATAAATACTTCTTTATCTGTATATACCCCCAGTAAAAATTCCGGTCTGATGATACACAGGGCTGCAAACGCAAAGCCCACGATCGCCATGCAGATGAAGGTGATACCGAATGTACGATTAATTCCCTTTTCATCATCCGCGCCCCAATACTGGGAGAAAAACAGGATCGACGCACTGGCAAAACCCCAGTAGCAGCTGAAGAACAGCGAGCTGATCTGCGAACAGATACCAACTGCTGCCACGCACGACTCTCCCAGTCTTCCGATCATGATCGTATCTACCATACTGGCTGTTGTTGTTAATAAATTCTGTAATGCGATGGGAAATGCGATCGTTAACATCACATACAGAAAAGATTTCTTATTCATTTTCATATTTTCTCTCGTGTCCTCTCGCTGTTGATCGTTGATGGAATCAACAGATTTCACGTATAATCATCGATAATTCAAAGTTCTTCTACATTATCACAAAGTTTCAAAGGTGTAAAGGCAGAACAAAATTGTCAGCTATATCTTTGTGTTATTTTAAAAAACAAAATATAGCGTATTTTTTCTGTTTTATCTGTTTTTGTTCTTGTTCCATGTCATATATGATGATATTGTTAACATATCAACTATATTAAGGAGTACATTATGAAGAAATTATCTACTGCACAGCTTGCAGATACTATTATAAGACTACGCAAACAACAGCATATGACTCAGGCACAGCTTGCTGCTGCAACCGGAATCAACCGTTCCCTGATCTCTCGCATGGAGAAGCAGGATTTTATGCCATCGATCGAGCAATTAGAAACTCTGGGCAATGTGCTGCACTTTGATATCACAGAATTATTCATCAGCGACCTGCCTGTGAAATATCCTTCTCCATCACCATTAAAGATTGCGATCGCCGGAACCGGATATGTCGGACTTTCCATCGCCACGCTGCTTGCACAGCACAATCATGTGACCGCTGTTGATATTATTCCTGAAAAAGTAGATATGGTAAACAAACGTCAATCCCCGATTCAGGACGAATATATCGAAAAATATCTGGCTGAAAAAGAACTGGATCTGACTGCCACAACAGATGGAGCTATGGCGTATAAAGATGCAGACTTCGTTGTGATCGCTGCTCCGACCAACTATGACAGTACAAGGAATTATTTTGACACATCTGCTGTAGAATCTGTGATCAAGCTTGTTCTGGATGTCAATCCCGATGCCATCATGGTTATTAAATCCACGATCCCTGTCGGCTATACAGAATCTGTCCGGAAAAAATACCACACCAGAAATATCCTGTTCAGTCCTGAATTTCTTCGCGAATCAAAGGCTTTATATGACAACCTGTATCCAAGTCGTATCATTGTATCTACGGATAAGAATGACATCCGTCTGGTCGAGGCTGCCCATACATTTGCCGCCCTCTTACAGGAAGGTGCCATAAAAGAAAATATCGAAACACTGTTCATGGGATTTACCGAAGCGGAAGCTGTGAAATTATTTGCAAACACCTATCTGGCTCTCCGCGTATCCTACTTCAATGAACTTGATACCTATGCAGAGACCAAAGGACTGAATACCAGAGACATCATAAATGGTGTCTGTCTCGATCCCCGGATCGGCTGCCATTACAACAATCCGTCCTTTGGCTACGGTGGTTACTGCCTGCCAAAAGATACGAAACAGCTTCTTGCGAATTACAATGATGTTCCACAGAATATGATGAGTGCGATCGTAGAAAGCAACCGCACCAGAAAAGATTTTATTGCAGACCGTGTCCTGAATCTTGCCGGATATTATGACTATAATCATAATGGAAGTTATTCCGCAAACCGTGAAAAAGAATGCACCATCGGTGTATATCGTCTGACGATGAAAAGCAACTCTGATAATTTCCGTCAGAGCAGCATCCAGGGTGTCATGAAACGAATCAAAGCCAAAGGTGCAACCGTCATCGTCTATGAACCGACACTGGAAAATGGCACAACCTTCTTCGGAAGCAAAGTGATAAACGACTTAAATACGTTTAAATCCATGTCTCAGGCAATCATCGCCAATCGGTATAATTCTGATCTTGACGATGTCCGGGAAAAGGTCTATACCAGAGATTTATTTGAACGGGATTGATGGAGGTGAAAGCTGCTTCAGTTCCGCTTCATATTCTTTTACTGACTGGTCGTCGTCCGGTCATGTGTGTGCGGAATTGAGCAGCTAATTCTAATGTAGTGTGATATAAGTTGTTGAATGTTTTGGTGTTTGGTTGCAGGGCTGACCTCTGTTTTTCTACTTTTTATAAATCTTCTGCCTTATATATAGCATAACCTTCGTAATAATAACTATGGTCTATACCCTTCATATACACTTCTCTATCATCGATCCTATCTGTCAAAGCCTGTTTTAAGACATATTTTATCTCAATGTCTTTAATTGGACTTCTCTCCATAGCGAGCAAATAATCTTCTTTATCAACTCTACTCCAGTCAATAACCTTTTTCAGTTCTCTCTTTAGAATTAAATCCAGCCATATTCGTGTGCTTCGTCCATTTCCTTCTCGAAATGGATGCGCAATGTTCATCTCCACATATTTTTCTATAATCTCATCAAATGTTGACTGTGGCATCTTCTCAACATTTTCTATTGCTGCCTGCAAATACATAACCGGAGCGAATCTAAAATTACCCTTTGCAATATTTACATTTCTTATTTTTCCTGCAAAATCATATATTTCATCAAATAAATATCTATGAATTGCCGCCAGCATCTGAAAAGATCCAGCTTCATATGCATCCAGATATCCATTTTCAAATAATTCTACGGCTTTTTTCTTGCTAATCTTTTCTTCCATTCTAGCCAGTTCTGTAGAATCTGTAATATTAAGTTTATTTTCTAAAGCCATAAGATATCCTTTCCTGTTATATATAACACATGTAAATTCTATAAAACATCTTATTTTTCAACTTGTGAGATACTAATTTTTATGGAATCAAAATGAAAAATTCCTACATAGCATATTTTTGCTCTGCACATAATATTAATTCATTTATTTCATTCAGTTCTATTATAATATTATTATGTATATATATTAAAAAAGCATTATCAACCATACCTCGAAAAGCAACAACAGAATTATATTCTTTCTTTAAATTATTATATATATTATAATGATAAAAGAAAGTTCTAACAAATTTTCCAGTTATACTTCTAATAGTCTTACCTTTAATTGTCTTTTTCATCTCACGACAAAGATCCTCAACTATTTGATTACTACTTTACAGTCTGGTTGCTTTTTTAATTCTTCTTTTGCATATTTCCGCAATATTTCAACAAATTCTTTATCATATGTCTGTCCCATACAAATTATCCTCACTGCTATATTCATTTAAATTGAACTGATTCCTCTTATACCAGAAATCTGCTCTCTCTTAAATGATCCAGATTTCCTATATATTTATTTTTCATTATCTTCAGCTAAGCTTTTGTAATAATCCATTACATTTATAAACGGAATTACAATCTTTCCTTTATTAAATATACCTGCTGACAAAGTTTCAATCTTACCTCGTGCAATTCCTATCAATGCTGCAACTCCGTTTAGAATTACAAGTTGTTTAAATGCATCTTCATTCAAACAATTTCTCGATAAGAAAGCTCCTTCCAATACCAGTTCTATGCTACATTTATTTTCTTCCTGTTCTAATTCTATTTGAAAATGAATGGCAACCTGTGCAATTACTGCATTTTCAATTCTTTCAAATGTTGGCTCATTTATATTTAGTCCAAAGCTCTTTCTTGCATCTTTTTCTATATCAACAATATTATTTTTTACAGAAAGATGTTTAATTACAGTTCCAACCATCTCTATTCCATCAACGATACAATTCAATTCCATTTTATGCGATAGCCCCCTTATCCTTTAAATACTCTTTCCATCCATCATTTAAATCATGAGGAATGAACCGCTTCTGATCCAATTGGATCAATGTATAATCGTTCACCGGATATCTGTCTTCCAATTCAACACGTAAATCCAGCTCCAGTTTTTCACAAATCTCATTCAAAGAACGAATCGTGAAATTATAATCTCTGCTCTCCCACTTTGACACCATTCCCTGAGTGACTCCCATAAAAGCAGCAAACTCCTTTTGTGTCATTTCTTTATCAAGTCGTTTTCTCTCAATCGTTGCAGAAATTCTGGCTAATTCAACAGTTGATTTTATTTCTGTTCTCGACAAACCATCCACTACCCAACTGGTTGGTTTTGCCTTTGCTATCTTCTCTGCTATTCCCATGACTCATATTCCTCCATATTCCAATCATAATCACTTTCCAGCCATTTCAATCTTTTCTTCGCTGTCCTTATCGCCCTCTGATAATCCCCTGAATTCTTCTCTAAAAATGCAATTAATAAAATAATACAATCATCATAAATAGTATATATAATACGAATATTCTTCCTAGATCTTGGTCGATGAATACAATACAAATTCTCCTCACCGGATAATTTTTCAAATTGCGGCAAATCAATAGCTTTCTCTTTAGACAAATCTAATACAGCCAGATCCTGTATCAGCTTTTTCTGATATCCCTGCCACGGTTTCACCTCTTTCCATGGCTCATTCACTGCATCCTTAAATTCCTTTTTTACAACAGACAATGCATAAGTATCATTAACTCCATCTATATTTATCTTCTCCAGTTCCACATCCTGCACCCTTCCTTAATATAATATTACTTATAAGTAATATTATCAAGTAAAACTTTATCTCCAGTAACAAATTGCCTTGAATTCTAATAGTATATTGCCTTTTTCATTTTTCATACATATTTACGGATATATGGTTCGTGATTACGAATATTCTAAATAGAATCCCCACCCATGTTCGAATGTTTGTTCTTTTATTGTAGAACATAATGTACGCATTGTCAATTACTTATTTTTTCATGTCTCATTTTTAAATATTTTTATGTTTTTTTTGCAAAAAATTATTTTTTTTTGATTTTTATAACATATTTACGATGTAGTTGATGCATTAAGCAAATAAAAAGGAGGCATCACAGGCTTGAACGGATCCAGCTTGGAAGGCTGTTCCTGAACAATTGGCGGCACCGGAGAGAAATCCTCCTGTGAGAGATATTTGCGTATTGTCTTAGGATCCGCACCGGTTTCTTTTGAAATTTCACTGATTCGGTATCCACAACTGCTCAAATCTTTGATAT
>ERZ808240.67-NODE-67-length-131940-cov-9.040042_pt1 | contig 131940 bp, 88 predicted proteins | sample MGYA00521084_ERZ808240 | MGnify/ENA primary metagenome ERZ808240 (study PRJEB31516, sample SAMN03275571) | gut metagenome | biome: mammalia-associated habitat; material: feces | host: Papio cynocephalus | place: Kenya | collected 2012-08-06 ...
TGAGCGTCTGCACGTGAACGCTATCGGAAATGCGTATTTATAAGGAGTTAATAATGGACATAGCTATTATTAACTCATGAAAGATTGCCTTGCAATGATAATTTGTCGTTGGTTCACGAAAGATGTTAATGCATGATTACTTTTTTCCCTCCACGTATATAAATGCCTTTGGGCAGGTTTTTGGTATCGTTCTGTTGCCGTATGCCATTGATACTGTATATGGAACCATTCTTTTGCTTTGCAAGGGTAGTGGAAATGTCTGCGGACTTGTTGCCAAGGGTAAATGCTACGGTGCTCTCTTGTTCAGCAATGTCTGACACAGTGAATGTCTTTTGGGTTCTCCATGAAGAGAATGTACCTGTGGTAACATTCTTTGTTCCAGGAAAGGCATCACCAGCTTCTGTCTCGCGTGTAGCCAAGTTGTCAGCTTTTACAATGTCTATGCATTTGTGGCCCGCAGGATTATTCAAGGCATTGTTGACTACATTCTTTGACCATGCTTCCTTGTTTTCGTCTATGTGCCATACAATCAGGCCATGTCCTGGAAGATAAGTGTCCCATCCTTTCTGCTGACGGTTTTCAAGTAGAAAGTATTCAGAGCCTTGTTCTGATGCAGGTATGAGGAAGGCCTTGTTCTCTTCAGCGAGTGAAAGGAGAGCTTCTTGTCTCTCTTCTGAGGGGTCAAGTACTGTTGGTTCAATCCATCCCAAAGCGTATCGTTCGTATGAAGAATAAAGCGGTGGCGTATTTTGGTCATTATTATAACTGCCGTTGCACATCGTGTCCCATTTGCCTACGGTGTAACCAGATGTAAACTGTGCATCAGTGTCATAAAGGTCGGGAATACCCAATACGTGCCCGAACTCATGCACAAAGGTGCCTATTCCTAATGGTGTGCCTTTCTTGCCGTTCAGTTCTGAACTGCAAGCATAGCGGTCGATGGTTACACCGTCTTTCACAATATTGTAGCCAGACAAGCTCACCCATGCGTTGTGGGGCCATATCAGTCCTGATGTGCCCGTATCGGCTTGTCCTTTGCCGGCATAGAATATGTATATATTATCTACTTCGCCATCACCGTCGGTATCGTATTGCGAGAAATCTATTTCCTTGTCCAGCTTCTTTGTAGCCTCGTATACCATCAGCGCCACATTGGCTTGTCCGGAAGTGCCGGCATAAAAAGATTCCTGTTGGCTTACAGTTACAGGTCCATAGACGTCAAATTGTGGCGTGTACAGACCGTTGGAGCATGCGTTGTAAAAGTCGAAAGCGCTGCCGGTGGCTCCGTATTCATTGCTGTAATTAGGCTTGTTGAGCAAATCTGTATAGAAAGATTTGGCATCACCGACATCATCAGAGAACTTTGTATCAAGAAATTCTATCAGTATTACCAGTGCTTTTGGACTTCCTGTTGTCGGTACATTGGATATACGTAAGCGTGTATCGCCTAAGTTACGCTGAGCTGAAGCTTTGGCTTTTTGATTGCTACGTGATGCTTCGGCTTTGACTTTTTGTGCCTTATAGTATTCAGATAGGCTGTTTTTGTTGAAAAGTTTCAGGAAATGTGTGACTGTTTCCGGTCGGCATCCTATATCCGTAGCCATTATATTGGAGGATATTAACTGTCCGCCACATATCGAAGCATACTCATATTGCTGGCTTTGACTGTTGAACAAGAGAGGGTAACCATCCTCTGTATAAGCTGTGTGGGAATATTCATCGCCACGGAGTTCTATGGTTACGTATGTTCCGTTGGGTTGTTGTACCCGTATTTTTCCTGGTTGGGCAGGGATAGCCGTTGCAGTGTCTATGCCCAATATCAAAGCGATTGATAGTGATAATAAACTCTTTCTCATGATTCTTGTTTTTATTCTTTTTGTTGACAAAGATAAAATAAAAACATTAAAATGACAAGTATATGCGTTGATTTCATTATTAATAGCATAAAAATGCGTTATTAGATTACGAAAGGTGAAATTTTATAGTTATTTTCTTGCTGAGAAAGATAAAAATACATATATTTGCAAAAAATGCTAACAAAGTTGAACCAATTTTAAAAGAGGAATGAAGAAAAGAAACTTAATCTTTACTGTTGCTGTGCTATTTGCTTCGGCAACATCGTTAGCCCAAACGCCTATTGTGGCAGAAGCGCAACTACAAGAATTTATAAAGGAGCATGCTCTTGGTAACTCTGCTTTTCAGAAGCATGCATTAGAGCGTCAACAGTTGGCTAAACAGCGGAAATCTATCATGAAATCTGCCCCTTATGGCCTGATAACAAAACAGCCGGAAGGCGAGTTGAAAACACTTGTGGGAAACTTAGGCGGTTATTATTCTATATTCGGTTATATACTTCCTGTTACAGATGTAGGGCGTGCCGTAGATGTAGTATATGGTAGTGACGGTAATTTCTACATCAAAAATCCATTTAGCCAGTTTGCTTCTAACTCATGGCTAAAAGGCACTGTGAAGGGTGATACCATTTCTGTGGATTCGCAACCTATCTATTATGAGGAAGCCTCTTCAGACTATGACGAGACCGTTTGCTATGCTTGTAAGATGAAATATGGATATGTGGAGGATTATGGTCAGAACTATTGGTCTATGGACATGAATGACCCTACACTGAAGATGGCTGTGCGCAACGACTCTATCATTATGCAGAATGAAAATGGTTATGCTGGACTTGGCATGTTTTATTCCGATGGTGAATGGACAGGATATGGCGAATATCGCAAGATTCTCTCACCTCAAACAGACGTAGCTGTCAGCCTTCCGGTATCAGCTTCTGCTGCCAAGGAATATGTGATGACATACGGCACGTATGAAACGGGGGCAGATACATTGACAATCAAGAAGAAACTTGTGAAGCTGTTCAATGATGGCAACGATTATTATCTGAGCGATTTGACTGCCAATGATGACAAAATATATGTAAAAGGAACCATGGCAGACAATAAATTGGCGTTCAAAAGCGGACAATACATGGGACTTACAGAGGCTGACAGCTATAATGCCATACGCTACTTTAACTACTTTGAGGCATTGGGCTGGAAGACAGTGCCTACCTATAACAATGCTTATGAGGACAGTACGTACTTCAAAGACCAATTCGTTTTTGACTATGATGCGGCTACCGACCGGTTTATTGGCGAGAACAACTACTTGAGTGTCAATGGCGGAAAGACAAAGGTGAATGTGCTGAATGGCTATAAAAAGCCTGAGTTGACCCCTTATGTAGAAACGAAAGCAGCTCCTGCCAAGCCTGCAATCTACGATGTAGAAGACTGTTATGATGAATATGGATACAGCTATATAGAGCTAATCTTGTCCAATACCACAGAAAAAGGTGAGTTTCTTGATACACGCCGCATCTATTATACGATAAATATAGATGATGAGGAATGGACATTCAGTCCAAATGAATACATCAACTTGAAAGAAGATATGACGGATATTCCTTATGACTTTGTTGATAAAGAAGACTTCCAAAATTATAAAGGACGGCGCGTAGTCTATCTGTTTACCACAGGTTTCAATAAGGTATCTGTGAATGAATTCTATGTAGATAGCGATGGCATAGAGCATCATGCGGAACCAGCTGTATGGACAAAGGGCATATCTGGTATTCAAAAAGAGACCGTAAGCGGAAAGACAGTGAAAGCAGCACGCTATTATGACCTTAGCGGACGTGTTGTCAATCAGTTGCAATCTGGTATTTATGTCAAGGCTACGACTTATACTGACGGTAGCACCATAATGAAAAAAGTTGTCGTAAATAAATAACTGTCATGGTAATAAGAGCTTTATAATATATAATTATCAACATTTAAAACACGAGATTATGTTTGGAAAATTACACAAAACAATCGGAACCTTGATGCTTTCTGCTTTGGCTACAATGGCTTCAGCACAAGTTGCAACACCCTACAAGATTGATTTCTCTACCGTAAAGTCGGCAACAGACTTTATCGATTCAGAGTGGACCACCCTTGATATGAGTGAGAAGACAGGCAAAACATGGGGACCTGGCTCATGCTATACAGATAACGGATCTATCAATGACATCGTAACTGCGAAGGACTATAATGCTGCTTACAATGACTATCTTATATCACCAGCCATCAAACTGGAAGCAGGAAAGACCTATGAGGTGAAAACACTGACTGCATTACTCAGTGGATTGGATATGGAGCTGACTCTTGAAATTGGTACATCGAATGTTGATGCCTCCTCATTCAAGACCATAGCAAAACTCACTCCTGAAGAAAAAGGCTATAATGCAGAAGCTGTGAAAACTTCAGAAGTTACCGTAGATGCTGACGGTAACTATTATTTGGCTATATTGGCCAAGGGCGAATCAAAAGGCGCTTCAGCGCGTGCACACGCTTTTTCTTTTTCTATTGAAGAGAAAGCAGGTGGCGGCTCTACATCGGAAGATGCAGTAGCATTGCCATACACCGCAGACTTCCAGACTGCTGTTGACGGATGGTCTGTTATCACTAAAGAGACTACTGGCGGCAATTCATGGGCTTATGAACCTGATTATGGCTTCTATGACAAGTCTACCAGCAAATTCTATGCAGACGTAAAGCTCAAGAGTGGAAATGCAGGAGAAGACTATTATGTATCACCCGCCTTCCAACTGGAGGCAGGCAAGACCTATACAGCAAAGACACTTGCTGCTTTCAACAATACGAAAGGAGCTTTGGAGCTGTCGCTTGCTATTGGTACATCGCGCACAGATGCCTCTACATACAATACTGTAAAGAAGTTATCTCCGTTTACCGACACGTATAGCGAGAGCAACACCGAAGAAACTGCCATTACAGTAGAGAAGTCGGGTCTGTATCATTTTGCCTTTGTAGGCAAGACTGTTGACGCAGACAAGAGTACTGTTGCCCATCTGTTCAGCTTCTCTATCGCTGAAGGCACTCCAACGGCTATCCAAACCATAACAGGCAGTGCTCGCCAGTCAGATACCATTTACAACCTAAGTGGTCAGAAAGTAACAAAAGCCACAAAGGGAATCTATATTATCAATGGAAAGAAAGTGATGAAATAAAAGGACAGAATAAAGTCAAAAATAAAAAAATATCACCCGGCAACAACTGCCGGGTGATATTTTTTATGGATATAAGCAAATGCTTACAGCTAAAAAATGTATGGTAACTCAGACTTTCCGCTTTTCTAAATTAGATATGTGCACCTGTTAGGCAAACTATTGCACACACTTCCTTGTATTTTTATTCCAATTAATTTATCATTCAAGGATTTTTATCTAAATTTGCAATAGTTATGCAATGGATGTGTAGCAGTTGTCTACTTGCCGTTACGTATCAGCATAACAAAGATAAATTGCAACAGATATTAATTTTCTTTTTATTCGCTATATGAAGATATTTGCTATCGGAATGAATTATATTCAGCACAATAAAGAGCTGGATGGTACGTTATATAAACCAGAGAGACCTGTTATCTTTACAAAGGCAGACTCCTCTTTATTGAAAGACAAAAAGCCTTTTTTCTTGCCGGATGATTTGGGAAGGATAGATTATGAAACCGAGTTGGTGGTAAGAATATGCCGTTTGGGCAAGAGTATTCCAGCTCGTTTTGCACACAGATACTATGATGCCGTTACGGTAGGCATTGATTTTACAGCCCGTGATTTGCAGAAACAACTGCGTCAGGCTGGTCAACCATGGGATTTGTGCAAAGGTTTTGACGGTGCCGCTGCGATAGGCGAGTGGGTAAGTGTAGACAAGTTTAGAGACATTCAAGCCATTCATTTCCACTTAGACATCAATGGCGCCACTGCACAAGAGGGCTGCACAAGTGATATGCTGTTTAAAGTAGATGAGATAATAGCTTATGTCAGCCGTTATTTCACCTTGAAAACAGGCGATATTCTTTATACAGGTACCCCCGTAGGTGTGGGCCCTGTGCATATTAATGATCATCTTACGGGCTATATAGAAGACCGTAAGGTAATGGAGTTTAATGTCAAATGAACATAGTTAAAACATTAGTTACGGTGTGGTTGTGTCTTTACAGTGTGGCAGTCAGTACTGCTATGCCTGTTTTTTTGTTTGCCTCTACTCCGTTTTTGAAAAGCAGTGCCATGCTTTTGGACAAGGATTTGTCCAAGAATAGGGCTGCAGATGCTTCTGTCGGCACAGCTTTCACTTTTAAACAATTCTTTCATCTGTCTGCTTCAGATTTGCAGATAGACCGCGACTTGCCTTATTTTTCTTACTCCATAGCGTTAGATAGCCATTATGCAGACAGCGTTTATACTGTTGCACTGCTTTATCCGGAGTATAGAACTTTGACAGATGCAGAACTGAAGCGTTACTGTCAGCAGCAAGGTATAGACTTTAAACGGGTAAGCAAAAAAGAATTGGCTGTAAAAAATGGCTTGGATAAGTTGCCAAAAGCTACGGTGCGCACGGTAGTAGAGCGCAAACAGGGCCATTTGGAGGTAGTCTTCTGTCCTTTGGTTTATCGCAATGGCCAATTGCAGTGGCTTACAGGTTTCATGCTGCAAGTGTCTTCAGCTCCCAAAGCTGCTGCTTTGCACGGTATGCGTAAAGCACAAAAAGCTGCTTCCGCAGCCGACCGTTATGCGCAGAACTCTGTGCTTCGGCAAGGGCGTTGGGCTAAAATACGTGTGCCAGCCACAGGCATTTATGAGCTGACCAGTGCGGTAGTGCGTAAGGCAGGCTTTACAGATGCAAGCAAAGTGAGCATCTACGGTTATGGCGGCAATATGCAAGACGAAGTGCTGAGCGAAGAAAACCTGATAGCCTATGATGACTTGAAGGAAGTGCCTATCTGCAATGTCGATGGCAAGCGCTTGTTTTATGCCAAGGGTCCTGTGTCGTGGAAAGACAACGCTACCTTGAAACGCACCCGCAATCCCTATTCGGATTATGGCTATTATTTTATAACAGAGAGCGATTCTGTACCTCTTTCTATCGACAGCACAGCGTTTAAGGCTATGGTTTACCCCTCTGCCGAGTATTATCATCAATTGCATGAGATAGACAATTACGCCTGGTATGAGGGTGGTCGCAATCTGTTTGAAAACAGTCCTGTCCAGGCTGGAGCCAGCAAGACTTATCTTATAAAGCATCAGTCGGGCGTTTCGTCTGCTGGCAAGATGTGGGTTGGTGTTACAGCAGGGTCCGCCACAACCTATAAGGTATCGTTAAACGGTCAGGATGCCTCCTCTGTGTCTCTCTCGTTTGGTCAGTATGATCATGGCAAAGAAGGCGAAAACGTGTTTACCCTTGATGGCACTCATCAAGTGGATACCGTAGTGGTTACAACCGTTTCGGGTGGCCCGACCAGACTGGATTATATTTCCGTGGCTTATACAGAGCCGCGCCCTTGTCCTGTGTTGAAAGGTACCACATTCTCTGCTCCGGAATATGTGTATAACATTACCAATCAAAACCATCATGCTGATGGCGCAGCAGATATGGTTATCATTATTCCTACCTCACAGAAACTGCTGACTCAGGCAGAGCGTCTCAAGGCTTATCACGAGCAGCATGACAGCATGCGTGTGCGTATTGTGCCTGCTGATGAACTCTATAACGAGTTTTCAAGTGGCACACCTGACGCCAACGCTTATCGCCGTTATCTCAAGATGCTGTATGATAGAGCAGAGACTGCAGCAGACATGCCTTCGTATTTAGTGCTCTTTGGCGACTGTGTATGGGACAATCGCTTGAATACCAGCGAGTGCAGCAGCCTGAATGCAGACGACTTGCTGCTTTGCCATGAGAGCGAAAACTCTTTTAGTGCTACCGATTGCTATGTAGACGATTGCTTCTTCTGCTATCTTGACGATGGCGAGGGTGGCGATCCGCTGACGAAAGACAAGTCTGATGTGGCTGTTGGCCGTTTCCCTGTGAGCAACGATGCCCAAGCCAAGGTGATGGTAGACAAGAGCATCTCGTATATGGAGAACAAAAATGCCGGCAGTTGGCAAAATGAAGTGGTATTCATGGGCGATGACGGCAATGAAAACCAGCACATGAAGGATGCCGACAACATGGCAAAATTAGTAGAAAGCATTAACCCTGGCTTCAGGGTAAAACGCGTCATGTGGGATGCTTATGCCCGTTCTGCTTCTGCCACAGGTTATTCCTATCCTGATGTTGCGCGCATCTTGAAGCAACAGCAGAGTGCCGGTGCTTTGATAATGAATTACAGCGGGCATGGCCGTGCAGACCAGTTGTCGCATGAAAAAGTATTGATGCTCAACGATTTTGCCAATTTTACCAATACCAATCTTCCGTTGTGGATTACCGCTTCTTGCGATATCATGCCTTTCGACTCGCAGCAAAGCACTATCGGTGAGACGGCTGTGCTCAACGACAAGGGCGGAGCTGTAGCCTTTTACGGCACTACACGCACTGTATGGACAGACCGCAACTATGCCATCAACCGTGCTTACGTAAAAGCACTGCTTACTCCTGTCAACGGCAAATACCGCTCTTTGGGCGAAGCACAGCGTGTGGCTAAAAACGAATTGGTAGATACCGGTACTGACATTACCCGCAACAAGCTCCAGTATTCATTGCTGGGCGATCCTGCCTTGGTGCTCAATGTGCCTACCTGTCAAGCTGTGATAGACAGCATAGGCGGTGTAGCCTTGTCTGAAGCGGAAGACTATCCGCAGCTCAATGCGGGCACTGTGGTAAAGGTTACAGGGCATGTCAACACTGCCGGTGGCCAGTTGGACAATAGCTTCAACGGCCAAGTGTCGGTATTGGTGCGTGATGCTGCCAGCCAGATTACTTGCAGGCTAAACAATACCAGCAAGGAAGACGGTGCCAGCACGGCCTTTACTTATACCGACCGCGACAAGACCTTATACAGTGGCAAGAACCAGATAAAAGGCGGCAAGTTCAGTTTCAACATGGCAGTGCCTAAGGACATAGCTTATTCTAACAGCACAGGTTTAATCAATGTATTTGCCATCAATAGCGAAACGCTTGAGACCGTGAATGGCTATAATGCCGATTTCGTGGTGGGAGGAACAGGCAATCTGGATACCGATTCCATCGGTCCGTCTATCTATTGCTATCTTAACTCTACCTCATTTGTAGATGGCGGCAATGTAAACACCACGCCTTATTTCGTGGCTGAGATAACGGATAAAGACGGCATTAATGTATCTACTACCAGCATCGGTCATGAAATGGTACTGACCATTGATGGAGACATGAACCAAACTTACACGTTGAACGACAATTTTGAGTTCGACTTTGGCAGTTATACACGTGGCACCACTTTCTATAATCTGCCGGAATTGACTCCTGGCAAGCACAAGTTGCGATTCCGCGCATGGGATGTCATGAACAATGTGTCTACCGCTGAGCTGACCTTCAATGTGGTCAAGAATCTTACTCCCAACTGTCTGAATGTGAGCTGCACCAAGAACCCTGCTGCCACTTCAACCACTTTTGTCATTGCCCACGACCGTCCGGGCAACTGGCTTCAGGTAGACATTGACGTGTTTGATGTGGGGGGACGTCCTGTTTGGCACCATTCGGAGAATGGCACCGCTGGTGCAGGCACATACACAGTCAACTGGGATCTCTGTGGAGAAAGCGGAGGCAAGCTCAGTCCCGGCATATACCTGTATCGCGTAAAACTTAGCGGGCAAGGCACTCATGCCACTTCCCAGACACGCAAACTGATTATAGTAAGTCGATAAAAACCATGTTTATTACAATAAAAAGCCACAAAAGCAGTTATTTTAATTAGAAACTTATCAATAAGAGTATTATAACAATGACAAATCGTATCAGAATAATAGTCGTGGCATTGCTTGCCATGTTGTCGCTTCAGCTGTTTGCCCAGAAAGAAGATATCTTCAACCCCGAACGTAACTCAGTTACTTCACAGACCATAGCCCCCGATGCCCGTGCGGCAGGTATGGGCGATGTGGGTGTGGCCACCGATCCTGATGTCAACTCACAATATTGGAATCCTGCCAAATATCCTTTTTGTATCAGCCGTGCGGGTGTAGCCCTTAACTATACGCCATGGTTGCGCCAGTTGGTCAGCGATATGGATGTGGCTTATTTGGCTGGTTACTATCGTATCGGCGATTACAGTGCGGTGTCAGGCTCGTTGCGCTATTTCTCTTTGGGCGAGGTATTTACCGACGGGTCTAACCTCGATGACCACTCACAGACCATCAGTCCTTATGAAATGTCGGTAGATGTGGCCTACTCATTGATGCTGAGCGAGAAGTTCTCTATTGCCGCCGCAGTGAGGTGGATCTATTCAGACCTTACCTATAATTATACTGACGATACTACACCGGGAAGCGCTTTTGCCGCAGACTTGGCTTGCTACTATAACAACTACATCAACTTAGGCTCGCGCGAGTGCCAGTTGGGCATAGGTCTTAACATCAGCAATATAGGTAGCAAGATTACTTTCGGCGGCGACAACAACAGCGAATTTATTCCTGCCAACATGCGTCTGGGTGCAGCCCTTATGGTGCCTATCGACGAGTTCAACCGCTTCACCATTTCTGCTGATGCCAACAAACTGCTTGTGCCTACCTATCCTATACAAGAGGAGGGCGAAAGTTCGGAAGACTATTTGCAGCGTGTGCAGAAAGATTACTATGACATATCCAGCATAGCAGGTATTTTCAAGAGCTTTGGCGATGCCCCCGGTGGTTTCAAGGAAGAGCTTCAGGAGATACGGTGGAGCATCGGTGGCGAGTATATCTATAACGACAAGTTTGCCTTGCGTGCCGGTTATCACCATGAATCAGCCAACAAGGGTAACCGCAAATACTTCACGGTGGGTGCCGGTTTCAAGATGAGTGCTTTCTCGCTCGACTGCGGCTATGTGATAGCCACAGCCAAGAGTAACCCTCTTGACCAGACACTGCGCTTTACCTTGGGCTTTGATTTGGATGGCATTAAAGATCTTTTTCGCCGTTAATCGGTCATGTTAATAATAATACAACAGGTGTTCAGAGATAAGACAGATCCCCTTTCATGTCGTTATTTCGAGCACCTGTTTTGTTTTGTTCAACCATACTGTTCCATGAATGGAAATTATTTTAATGATAAACGCTATAAAACAATAAGACAATGAAGATAAGAACTGGTTTAGGCTATGATGTACATAAATTGGTAGAGGGTCGCAACCTGTGGTTGGGCGGCATCAAGATACCCCACACTCTGGGCCTTTTGGGGCATAGTGATGCCGATGTACTGATACACGCTATCTGCGATGCGCTGTTAGGTGCCGCCAATATGCGCGATATAGGCTATCATTTTCCGGATACGGCAGCCTCCACACTTGATATAGACAGCAAGATATTGCTGCGCAAGACCATAGCTCTGATAGCCACCAAAGGCTACCGTGTAGGCAATATAGATGCCACCGTGTGTGCCGAACGTCCTAAAATCAACCCCCATGTGCCCGCCATGAAGGCTTGTCTGGCAGAGGTAATGGGCATTGATGAAGACGATATATCCATCAAGGCCACCACCACCGAGAAGCTTGGCTTCACAGGGCGGGAGGAAGGCATCAGCGCTTATGCCGTGGTACTGATAGAACGTGATGAAGCGGAAAGGTAGAAAGTGGACAGTATCTTTTGCCTGTTCATATTGTAACAAGGCCATATTGCAAGATTGATTGCACCGTTATCACCTTCCGATAGCACTGCAATGAGCATGCAATAACAGTGCTTTCATCATGCGAAAGCTATGCTCTTGTAAGTCTGTTGCAGTGCTTTCGGAAAACGGATGGAATGGGAGTATGAAACAAGAGCATTTGTCAGATGGCTGTGGCGCAATGAGGCATGTACGGAAGATGTTCTTATGGAAAAAGGGAATACGGCAATGAGCGGTATTCCCTTTTTGGTTATATGTTGTCAATACGAGATGCTTTGACAGGTGTATTGACGGTTGAGGCTGTGCAGTTACGGCTTGATGTATTCGGCAAAGTCTGTCAGTCTCATGTCGCCTTTGCGGTTTAAGGTGTCGTGCAGTGCAAAGGCTGCGGGCAGATAGTGGTGCAGATGACCTGTGGCAGACAGCTTGAGGTAGTCGCGAAGCAGTGGTTTGTAGTCAGGGTGCGCACAGTTTTCGATGATAAGATGTGCACGCTCCAACGGACCTTTGCCACGAAGGTCTGCCACGCCCTGCTCTGTTACTATCACGTTGACATCGTGCTCTGACGAGTCTTGATGGCTGACGAAGGGCACGATAGAGCTGATAAGCCCGCCTTTGGCGGTAGAAGGACAGGTAAAGATGCTGATATAAGCGTTGCGCTCAAAGTCGCCGCTGCCGCCGATACCGTTCATAATCTTGGTGCCGCAGATGTGGGTAGAGTTGGCGTTGCCATAGATGTCCACCTCAATGGCAGTGTTGATGGCTATCACGCCGAGCCGACGGATTACCTCAGGCGAGTTGGAAATTTCGCTCTGTCGCAAGGTCAGGTGGTCTTTGAAGTAGTCTATATGGTCATAAATCTGCTTCAGGCACTCGTTGCTCACGGTCAGAGAGCAAGCCGACGCATCCTTTACGCGGCCGTCGAGCATCATGCCCACTACGCTGTCTTGCAGCACCTCGGTGTAGATATTGAAGTCGGGCACGCTCTTGTCTTGTCCCAATGCTCCCAATATGGCATTGGCAGTGCTGCCCACACCGCTTTGCAGCGGTAGGAAAGAGGCTGGAATAACGCCACGCTTCATGTCATTGACCAGAAATTGTGCCACGTTATGGCCAATCTGGTCAGTGATGGGGTCTGATGATTTGAAGGCTCTTGCCTCGTCGGCAATGTTGCATTCTACCACGCCTGCCACCTTGTTGGCATCAATCTCCACGTAAGGTTTGCCTATACGGTCGTTGACATGCACGATAGGAATGGCCTCACGATAGGGTGGGTCCAATGGTTCGTACACATCGTGCAGGTGCTTGGCTTCAGGACTATGGAAGCTGTTGAGCTCCAGGATTACGTGTTTGGCCAGTCTGGCAATGGTAGGGCTGATGCCGCCGGCAGCGGTAAGGTATGCCTTGCAGGTGGTTTCGCCCTCTTCAATGTCACACACTTCCAGTATGGCCCAGTCTATATCGCCATAGAATCCGTAGCGGAGCTCTTGCGCCATGTGGCTCAGGTGAAGGTCGGTATAGGCTATCTCGCCCGCATTGACGTGCTTGCGGAAGTCGCTGTTGGTGGTGTATGGAGCTCTGAATTTAAGCGCCTGTGCATTGGAAAGGTCGCCGTCGGCACTCTGTCCGGTAGACGCTCCTGTAAACAGTCCTATCTTGAAGTCTCGTCCAGCGTTATGTTCAGTCTGCGCTATCTTGGCCAATTCTTTTGTTACAGCCTTGGCGGTGCCGGCTGGAGTGAAGCCACTGAGGCCTACATTGTCGCCATTCTTGATCATGGCTGCTGCCTCGGCAGCCGAAATGCGTGTGTATCCCATATTGTTATATAAGTTTTTAATAGTGAATAAATAAGGTCTCTTACAAAAGCAAACAGACCTTGTGCACAGGTGGGTTGCAGTAACATGCAATGTTGCACCATTGTAGGCTTGTTTGCAGTACATACTGTTGGCAAAGTTACAAAAAAAATGTTACTTTAATATTCTTTTATGGATAAAATGCTTTATCTTTGCAATAAGATAGACTGCGCCTCGGCAATCAGGAGTAAACTTCCTTGCGTTCGGCTTGCACTATCCATACACTTATTATCTTGCCCGTGGCAATGTACAGCGATTGGCAGCGGCTAAGAGCGGCTTCTTGCGGCAGCATGAGCTTTTGTTTGCACCGTGGCACTATGACAGAGAAAAGCAAGAGATTATGGAACAGAAACTTGTTATTTACAATACCCTTGACCGAAGGAAAGAACCTTTCGAGCCTATTCATGCCCCCAATGTGGGTATGTATGTATGTGGACCTACTGTTTATGGTGATCCGCACTTGGGACATGCGCGTCCTGCCATCACTTTCGACATCTTGTTCCGCTATTTGAAGCATTTGGGTTACAAGGTGCGCTATGTGCGCAACATTACTGATGTGGGACACTTGGAACACGATGCCGATGAAGGCGATGACAAAATAGAGAAGAAAGCACGCCTGGAGCAGCTGGAACCGATGGAGATAGCCCAGTATTATACTAACCGCTACCATGCTGCCATGGATGCTCTCAACGTGTTGCCGCCCAGCATAGAGCCGCATGCTACCGGTCATATCATAGAGCAGGAGGAACTGGTACAGCAGATACTTGACAACGGTTTTGCCTATGTCAGCAACGGCAGCGTGTATTTCGACATAGAGAAATACAACCAGAAGTACCATTACGGTATCCTTTCAGGCCGCAACTTGGAAGATGTAATCAATGCCAGCCGCCAGTTGGACGGTGTGGGCGAGAAGCGCAATCAGGCCGACTTCGCCCTTTGGAAGAAGGCACAGCCGGAGCACATCATGCGCTGGCCCAGTCCGTGGAGCGATGGCTTCCCGGGTTGGCACTGTGAGTGTACAGCCATGGGACGCAAGTATTTGGGCAACCATTTTGACATACATGGCGGTGGTATGGACCTTGTGTTCCCGCATCATGAGTGCGAGATAGCACAGGCAGTGGCATCACAGGGCGACCAGATGGTAAAATACTGGATGCACAACAATATGATTACCATCAACGGAAAGAAGATGGGCAAGTCTTTGGGCAACTTTATTACCTTGGAGCAGTTCTTCACCGGTTCACATCCAGCCCTTGAACAGGCCTATGGTCCTATGACAATCCGCTTCTTTATTCTGTCGGCTCACTATCGTGGAACCGTCGATTTCTCCAACGAGGCACTGCAAGCCAGCGAGAAAGGCCTTAACCGCTTGATGGATGGCATAGCCGACCTTGACCGCATACAGCCAGCCAAGGCTTCTGATGAGGCTACCGCACACTTTGTGGCAGCACTCCGGCAGAAGTGCTACGATGCCATGAACGACGACTTGCAGACACCTGTCGTTATCAGCAATCTGTTTGAAGCTTGCCATGTAATCAATACATTGGTAGACCATAAGGCTACCATCAGCGAGGCAGATTTGAAAGAACTGACAGATACCATGCGTCTGTTCTCGTTCGATTTGTTGGGCCTTCGCGATGACAAGGCTGCCAACAACGATGCACGCGAGGAGGCTTTTGGCAAAGTAGTGGATATGGTGTTGGAGCTGCGTGCCAAGGCTAAAGCCGACAAGGATTGGGCTACCAGCGACAAGATACGCGATGAGTTGAGCGCAGCCGGCTTTGAGGTAAAAGACACCAAAGACGGTTGCGTGTGGAAACTTAACAAGTAATACACTTGCTCTTTTGTTGCTGACAGCTTGTATTGAGTAAGCAACATAGATTTGACATAACTGTAAATACAGCGATAAAGACTTTCATGCCCGATGGGGTATGGAAGAGTCTTTATCGCTGTATTTGTTTTTTAAGGGGTAATGTTCTTCTTTTTCGTGTTCTATTTTGGCAAAAGCTGCAACAAGATAATGCGTTTTTTTTACCGCTTAAACCTTCATATTGCATCCTGCGCAGTATGAAGAAGGCTTTCAAACTCTGTGCTGGTTTTCGGGGGTTGGAAGGAAAACTTTTTTTTCTTAAATTTGTAACGTGGATATACTACATATAGGTTATCAGCCAAATTATTTGTAAATACAATAAAAACACAATAGTTATGAAGTATCAACCAGCAAAATTCTTTATGGTGCTTGTGGCACTGTGCATGGCTGTGCAGCCCCTTCGGGCAGAGCAAGTGAGTGATGCCGACTGGATTGCATTGCAGGCCATACAAGCCACACTCACCAAGAATGGATGTCCATTGCCGTGGAATTTTACCGTAAGAAAAGACCATGCCGACAATCTGAAGGGCGTAGTCATCAGAGACAATCATGTAGTGGAGCTCCATTTAGACAGCTGTGGGCTGAAAGGCGACATCCCTTGGACCGTATTTGGGCTGCCACAGCTGGAGCGGCTTGACCTTTCCAATAACCGACTTACTGGAGATGTGGCCAATGGATTGATGGTGGTGTTGGCCCAGAACAAGACAGCTACAGCCTATCTCAAGTCGCTGAACCTCTCAAACAACCGCTTGACGGGCAATGTGGGCAAGTTGGCATACTGCTGCAAGGCGCTGCAGGAACTCAATGTGTCGGGCAACTGCATTGCCGATGTGGCTCCTATGGTGAGCAAAAGCGTGGCTTTGGACATCAGCAAGCAGACCATTGACCGTGTGGTATCAATAGACTTGTCCAACCTGAACCCACAAGATCTGCTCACGCAGGTACCTACCGTAGTGGTGTATAACCACGAGAAGCAAATCTATGACCCGCAACTTACAGCTCTGGCCACGACTGCTGACCTGACAGATTTTGATATGGCAAAGCCTGAAACCTTTGCCATGATACTCTCGTATATCAACCAACAGTTGGGTGTAGCGGCATTGTCAAATCATAATGACTATCATGGCAGCAGTGGCGACATGCTGAATGTGATGCTGCTCAATACCGACAAGCAGCCTACAGGCACTACCTTTAAGATTAAACTCCAGTTTGCCGAGGGCGACGCTAACTTCGACGGCAAGATAAATGCGCTCGATTTGCAGACCATTATCTTGTGGGCGTTTGACAAATACAATACCTACCCGTTCAATTTTACGGCTGCCAACCGTGTCAATGATATGGTAATCAATGTGCAGGATGTAGTGGAAGAGGTCAATTTGCTGCTTTCTGCCAGTATGGGTACGGTTTCTTCAGCTCCAGCCAAAGCTGCTGTGGCTGCAGAAAGCAGTGCTGTTGCCACGGCACAGTTAAGCAGTAGCAATGGAAAATTGGTGCTTTCCACTCGTCAGCCAGTTGCAGCTATGGACGTATGGATAGATCATGCGCAGACATTGCAGCTCTCTGACGCCCTTAAAGCTCAGGGCTTGGCCTGTGCCTACAGTCAGGATGGGCAGCGCTTGCACGCTGTTGTCTATTCGCTTTTGGGCGCCTTGTTGCCTGTTGGCACAGTGGAGGTAGGACAACTGACGGGTAGTGAGCCAGCAGTTTTGTCGGCTACACTGGCAGATGAGGCTGCTCAGCCCCTCCCGGTGGCAGTACTTAAAGGTACAACAGGGCTGGAACCTGCCACCACAGCCCATGCTTCGGCTTCTTGGGCAGATGGCAAACTCATGATAACAGCTCACCCGCAAGCCACCACTCGGTGGACAGTAACTACGCTGACTGGTCAGACTGTGGCACATGGCACACTGTTGCCGGGCACACAAACCGTGGCTCAATTAGACCTGACGCATCAAGGTGTTTGCTTGGTTACGCTGAAAGCAGCGGGCAAGAAGCGAACACAGAAATTGCTGTTAGAGAGAAAGTAACCGATTGTTAGACAGAAATAAAAGAACGAACCCTATCTTATTATGAAACAGATACAAAGAAGCATGCTGCTGGTTGCACTGTTGTCGCTGCTGACACTGTGCATCCATGCACAAAACTCCAACCGGCTTTTTGTGCCCGACCTGTCGGGTGTCAAGTCTACTGCCATCACAGTGCCCGTCAATTTGAGCAATACCACTACCGATGTGGTGGCTTTACAGTTCAACATTACGTTGCCTGCTGAGGCACTGACCATTGACCCTGCATCAGTGTCGCTTACAGACCGTGCGGCAGATCACCAGATAGTGGCATCTTCTGTCAGTGCAGATACCTACAAAGTGATGGTCTATTCGCCTACCAACACGCCGCTGAAAGCCAACGCTGGGGCAGTGGTGCAGTTGAAAGGCACCATTACGGGCAGCATAGTTGCCGGCAATACCTATCCTGTTCAGCTCTCGGATGTGGTCATTAGCGATGCTAAAGGCCGCAATGTAATGACTGGTGTGGGTAATGGAACGGTGCAAGAAAAGCCCAGTGCCGACTTTACCGTGAGCGACATCAGCGTGTCTCCCGCTAAAATGCAGCCAGGCGACACGCTTACAGTGGCGTGGCGTGTCAACAACCAAGGTGCAGCGGCAGCCAAAGGAGGTTGGAGCGAGCGTCTTGTATTGGCAGACAAGCAAGGTCATGAGGTAAGTTTGGCAACCTTGTACAGCGACTCTCGGCAACTGGCTTCTGGCGGAGTGGCATTGCGGCAAGCCAAGATAGCCCTGCCAAAGCTATTGGGCATTGACGGCGATGTTAACCTGAAGATAGCTTTGGTGCCTAATGCCGATGCGGGAGAGGACCTCTCTTATCAGAGCAATAATATCTCGTCTACTGCCAATACCCCGTTAAACATAGGGCGAAAGCTCTATTTGCAGTTGCCCACCGCTGCTGTTGACGAAAGCAATCAAGCCGCGGTGCGCTGCCAATTGGGCCGCAGCGGCAGCTGGCTTCAAAACGAAACCTTTGCGTTGGTATTGAAACAAGGCGACAGCCGCTTGTCGGTGCCCGCCCAAGTAGCAATCCCTGCTGGGCAATCGAGTGCATATTTTTATGTCAATGTAGCCGACAACGACCAGTTTGATGCCGATTCAGTATTCGTAATAGAAGCTGCCGGCAACGGTTATACAGCCACTCAGGCTACCATGACCATAGCCGATGATGAGCAACTGCAGCTTAAACTGACCGCATCTGCTACCGAGATAACAGAGGGTGATACCTTCCAGCTGACAGTAGGCATTGTTCCTGCGCGCAGTTATCCCGTAACAGTAAACCTTACATCAGAACTTCCTGCACGTATTTCGTGTCCTTCCATGGTGGTAATACCTGCCGGTCAGTCGCAGCAAACGGTCAGTGTAACTGCTCTTGACAATGATGACATAGAGCTACAAACCACTGTCGCTTTCAAGGTTTCTGCCGAACATTGCCAGAGTAGCGAGTGCTTGGTGCTGCTGAAAGACAATGATATGCCTTCCATTGCCCTTTCGCTGACGCCAAAGTCGGTGAGTGAGGCGGCTGGTTCTGCCGCTGTCATGGGCTTGGTGAAGCGCAATGGCAATACAGACAGGAAGATAACAGTCAATCTGAGTGATGATGCCGATGACGCTATCTATTACTCTGCCAAGACATTGGTGCTGGAGAAAGGAGTCAATGAGGCACAATTCAGCATCGGTGTGGTAGACAAAGCCGAGGTAGACGGGCAGCGGGTAGTACGCATCAGTGCCGCTGTCTATGCCTCATCATGCAATTGTGCAGCACAAGGAGGGTCGGAAGGCTTTGTAACTGACTCCATAACCATACTTGACGATGACGGTCCTGCCCTCCAGTTGGTGGCTCCTAATGCTGTGATGTTAGAAGGAACAAAGGGCAATATCATCACTGTCAGCCGCAATACAGACACTGCCAAGGCTCTCGGTATAACGCTGTCGAGCAGCCAAGACGCCCAGCTTGCTTATAACCACAGTGTAGTAATACCCGCAGGACAGCGTTCTGTCAATGTGGAAGTGGAGGTAAAAGCCAACGAAGAGGCTGGAGACAACAGTATAGTAGCCTTTACTGCTACTGCCGATGGCTACACACAAGGCGCTTGTTGGGTACAAATCAGCGACCAGTCGCTGCCTGATGCCGTACTGTCTCGCCTTTCTGCCGACAAGAAAACTGCTGGAGCAGGAGACAAACTCACTGTTACGGCTGTGCTGAAGAACCAAGGCAACCAGCCTTTGCCAGCCATTACACCTGTCAATATCTATCTAAATCAAACGTTGATAGCTACTGCCTACACCCAAGAACCTTTGAAACAGAATGATTCTGTGGCACTGCAAAAGACCGTTAGCTTGCCAAACGCCACAGGAAAGCGTATTTTGCGTGCAGTAGTGAATGAGAAACAGACGGTAAAAGAACTGTTGTATGCCAACAATTCGTCGGCTAACGTAAGTATAGAATTGCAGCCTGCCTTTACGGCTACAGCCAAAACAAACAAGAAAACCTATGCACAAGGTGAAACGGTAACTGTCAACGGACAGCTCACAGGGCGATTTGAAGAGGGCGACAGCATTGAGGTGTATGTCATCAATGATGGTTTGCGCCAGACCGTTACGTCCTATACAGATGAAAAGGGCAACTTTGCTGCCACCTGGAAGCCTTACAATCGTCAGTGCGGACACTTCATTGTGGGCGCTTGTTTCCCCGGTGAAAACTTGCGCAAAGAGATGACCTCCTTTGATATTTATGGCTTGACATTGGGCGCAAACTATGCTTCTGAGGAACTGAACGTAGGTGAAACTGCAACAGGAAAGGTACTGCTGACCAATCCTGCAGCTCAGAAGCTGACCCAACTGAAGGTTACTCCGCAAACTACTGCCAAGAACATAACCTGGGCGGTGCCGCAAACCGTAGCGGGAGGCCAGAGCGTTGAGTTGACCTATACTGTTCTGGGAGATGCCGTAACAACAGGCAACGACTGGCTGAAGCAGCCAGTCCGGCTGACCACGGCAGAGGGAGTGGAAGCCAACTTTACCCTTTACTACTTTGTACATGCGCAGAAGGCTCTGCTTACCGTGGCGCAAACAGACATCAGCACCACGATGGCCAAAGGCAAGACCCGCGATTATCCGATTACGCTGACTAACAGTGGCAAGACTGCTACGGGCAAGATAACCGTCAGTGTACCTGATGCTGAATGGTTGACATGTGCTACACCTACTGACATGGCATCGCTGCAGCCTGGCGAACAGACCACGGTAGTGCTGCGCTTGACCCCTACCGACCGCCAGCAACTGAACAACATGGTAGGCGCAACAGTGGCCATGAACTGTGAAAACGGTGATGGCACATTGGTAAACCTGCGCGTTGAAACGGTATCTGAAGAGACCGGAACGTTGGTTATCGATGCTTGTGATGAATATACTTACAACACCAAGGAGCAACCTCATCTGCAAGGAGCCACCGTTACCGTGCAACATCCTGTTACAAAGCAGGTGGTTGCCACTGACAAAACACGGCAAGACGGCCGTTGCCAGTTTGTATTGCCGGAGGGATATTACTATGTTACCGTTACCGAACCTAAGCACACATCGTATGCGGGCACACTGATGGTAGATCCTGCACAGACCACCACCCAAGTGGTTAACCTCGGCTTGAACGGCATCAGTATAGACATGACCTACGAAAAGACCGAGATTGAAGATGAATATGAGATAGAAACCACCGTGAAGTATGAGACAAACGTACCCATACCTGTGGTGGAAACCAACATGCCTTCTCATGTTGAGACCGACAAGTTGGCTGAAGGTGAGTCGCTGCTGTTCAATGTCGTGCTGACCAATCGTGGCTTGATATCAGCCAAGAACACCCAGTTTGTGCTGCCGGAGATTCAAGACGACCTTACGTTTACGCTGCTTGCCGACAACGGTTTTGAACTGAAGCCACAGCAAAGCGTTACCATGCCCGTAAAGGTTACACGCATCAACCAAGCTGCCAAGACTGCTGTGAAGAAGGCCGCCAAGGCAGGTGGCAGCGGCTGTACGGTACATTCGTTTACCCTTTACGAGTCGGAGTGTGGTCCAGACAACCGCATTCATTCCTATGAGCGTACCTTTACTGTGCGCACTTGTAAGTCATCGCCCTCCAACCCCATTTCTCCAGGCAAGCCGGTCAACCCGGACAACGTTTCATTGCCATCTACTGGAGGCTGGACTGTTAAGGGCCCTACGGGCAGTCCCTCTACTCCAAGCAACAAAAAGACTGAAAGCAACAAGAAAAACTATGGCGAAATATTGGCGGACAAGTTTGAGTCATTTGTCTGCGACCCCTGTGTCAATAACTTTATGAAGGCAGGAGCCGATTGTGCCGGTTGGGATGATGACCATCCGGTGCAGTCAATCATAAAGAAAATACCTGTCATTGGCGATGCCTTGGGCTGTGGCTTCGACCTCTATAACTGTTCAAAGGAAAAAGGCGGACGCTGGTTCTCAAGATGTGGCGGCGATTTGTTCAGTTGTGCCATGCAAGCGTGCGAGGCCATTGGAGGAACATTAGCGGGTATAGGTACAGCCTACAAAGACCCTAAGCTCTTTGTAGGGGGAAAGCTTATGGAGGCTATATGCAAGATAGCAGGTAAAGGAAAAGAGTATGGAGATTGTGGAAACAAGCTGTTGACTGCCTGCAACGACTTGGACAACAACAAGAAAAATACCGCTCGGAGCACTGTTGCCAAGGCTGAATCAGCAGGCAACGGTTATCCGTCTTACATCACTCAGTTCCAAGACAAAATGCGCTATGTGCTGGATGGACGTAAAGCCATACACGATTATGTGCACGAACTGTTGGGCACTTACGACTTTGAAAATGCTGATTTGGCTGATATGTATCTGCTCTTGCAGAAGATTGGCGAGCAACCTGCCGACCAACTGATAGAGGCAAGTACCTTGGCGGTTTATAAACCAGAAAGCGTCAGCGACTCTACCTTTGCCGCCTTTATAGCCCGTATCAACAATACCATGCTCAGAGAGCAAGGCAAGGCGGTGACAGACACCAACTATATACACACTGACAGGATAGAAGGCTATCTGCAACGCATCAAGACTTGCAATGAGGTGGCAGACAACTATGGCTACAACAGTGTGGCAGACATGGTAGAAGATGCCTATACCCAGCTGCTTGTCGGCTATGAGGGTGCCGGCAATTCGGTATGTTCGTCTGTAACGTTGCAGCTCTCTCAGACTGCTACCATGACCCGTCAGGCTATCCGTGGCACGCTGACCGTGCTGAACGGACATGCTGCCAATGCGATGAAAGACGTGAAACTCAACCTCACCGTGTTTGACAAGGACGGAAACATTGCCGGTACAGACCTTATGCAAGTGGTGCCGGAGAGTCTGGAAGGCTTTGAAGGGCAACTTGACCTTACAGCAGGCTGGAGTCTGAAAGCCAATACCGAGGGCAAGGCTACTGTGCTGTTTATACCTACCAAGACGGCTGCCAAAACCGCAGAGACTCCTTATACCTTCAAAGGTTCTATCTCTTATGTAGACCCGTTTGCCGATCTGGAAGTGATGCGTGAGCTTACGCCCACCACATTGACAGTGAACCCGTCGCCCAATCTTGACCTCGACTACTTCATGCAGCGTGATATCTATGGCGACGACCCGTTGACCACTGATGTGGTAGAACCCAGCAAGACGGCAGAGTTTGCCCTTGTTGTCAACAATAAGGGTTACGGCGATGCCACCAATGTGCGCATGATAACCCGCCAGCCCGCTATTGTAGACAATGAAAAAGGTCTTGACGTGAAGTTCCAGATAGAGAGCAGCCAGCTGAATGGTGCAGATGCTACCTTGGCACTCAATGCAAACATCGCTACCGAATTTGGCAATATAGCCGCCCACAAGCAAGCTTACGCCCAGTGGTGGCTCAAGAGTTCGCTGTTAGGCCACTTTACCGCTTATGACGTGAAGACCACCCATGTAACCAGCTACGGCAATGAGAACCTGTCGTTGCTCGACCATGTGGCTATACATGAGCTGATACACGGCTTTACTGTGGCCAAGACCGACAGTCAGACAGTGCGTGGCTTCTTGGTAAATGATATAGCCGATGCTGCCGATTTGCCCGATATGGTCTATTTCAGCAACGGTACTGAGGAGCAGACTGTGCAGCAAGCTGCGGCTACCGACATGGCAGTTGACGGCGACAATCAGTACAAGCTTACCATTACACCTGCCGCTTCCGGTTGGCAGTATGGCGCTGTGGCAGATGTTACGGCAGGCAAGCAGGAGCTGATAGCTGTAAAGCGCATGAGCGATGGGGCGGAGCTGGCAGCCGACAACTTCTGGACTACCGACCGCACCCTGCGTGACGGACATAACCCTGTGTATGAAAACAAGTTGCACTTTATAGTCAATGCCGACCAGACAGAAACCTATCAGCTTACCTTTGCCCCGCGAGCTACGGTAGAACTCTGTGTAGACAGCATTGTGGGTGCACCGGAGGCAGGTAAACTTATGACTGCTCCGCTCCGGCAGCTCAAGGTGTTGTTCAACAAGCCTATTGTGGAACGCACCTTTACTGCGGATGCCATCCGGCTCAATTGCCAGGGCAAGCAGGTGGCTATCACGGGCATTGCTGTCAGCAAACAGACAGACAATGCTTACCTGATAGACCTTGGCGACGCAACATTGGCCAATGGCTACTATGTACTGACCGTGCAGACGCAGGGCATAACCGATGCTGAGGGCTACCAAGGCAGTCAAGGCAAGCAGACCGCATGGACCCAATATGCAGATGGCAAGGTGGCTGTAAGCGTGGCAATAGAGCCTGACCAATCCGGTACGGCTACACCTGCTACTGCCCGACAACCTTATGGCGAGGCAATAGCTTTTGCGGCACAAGCTGCCCGAGGCTATGAGTTTGCCTACTGGAAGCGTGGCGATGAAATATGCAGCCGCACGGCAACCTTCAGTTATACGCCTGTGGCAGATGAGGCATTTACCGTAGTGTTTATTCCTGTAAAGCACCATGTAACCGTCAGCTATGATGCTGCGGCAGGTACGGTAGGGGGCAGTCAGACAGGCATCTACGACCACCACACCACGCTGCAACTGACAGCTGAGGCAGCCCAAGGTTATGAGTTTGCCGGATGGACGGTCAACGGCAAGGCTGCGTCTGCCGAGGCTACCCTGCAATATACCGTAGACAGCGATGCAGAAATAGAGGCACGCTTCAACAAACTGAGTGATGTAACGCTGCACCTGAAGAGCGGCTGGAACTGGATAGCCCACAACGCCCAAACTCCTTTGGAGCCACAAGCACTGATACCAGAGGGTGCCGACCGGCTTGTGGCAGCCACTCAGCAGCTTGTCTATACTGAAGAAAAAGGATGGACAGGCAGCTTGGCAAACCTTACAGCCGACCAAATGTACAAGGTGCACATGCTTGCCGATGTTGAGGCTGCCGTTACAGGTCCTGAGGTAGATGCTGCCGAGTGGCAGACCGAACTGAAAGCCGGCGTCAACTGGGTGGGATATCCGTTGGACAAGACGCTCAAGCTACACCATGCTTTGGGCAATGTGCAGCCCGATAACGGCGACTATATGGTGGGGCAGCGTGGCTTTGCCACCTATCACAACGGCACATGGATAGCTACACTTACCACTTTGGTGCCGGGCGAGGGCTATCAGTATGGCACCCAAACGGGCAAGACGCTTAGCTATACGCAGCAAACTGCCACTACCGCTCCGCTGCATGCTGCCGATGTTGCCACAGCTTCGCCTTGGCAGGTAGACAGATATGCTTACCCGCAGGTAATGCCAGTGGTGGCGCAGTTGCAAGCCAATGGCATGGATGCTGATGCCAACCGCTATGTGATAGCCGCTTTCTGCGGTACCGAGTGCCGCGGTGTGGGTGCTGTGGCAGACGGCTTTGTGCTGATGAATGTGTACGGTACAGCGGGCGACAACATTACCTTCAAGGCTTATGCTGCCGACAACAGTCAGGAATATGAGGTAACACCGTCTGTCCAGTTGGAAAATACAATGCGCGGTTCTGCCGATAAGCCACTGCTGCTGAATGTCAACACGGCATCGGGCATCAGTGCGGTGAGCCTGTCATGGCGTGTATCTTCGCCTATGTATGAGCGTCTCTATGTGCATGGCTTCAATGCTCCTGTCAGTCTTCGCTTGACGGATACTGCCGGCGCCACAGTGCTCTGTCTTGGCAATGTAGGCGGAGAGAGTGGGGCAGACGTAAGCCGACTGGCTGATGGTGTGTACATCTTGACAGTAGAAGCCCAAGGGCGCACCTTGCGCACCAAGGTTGTCAAACGCCACAGATAACAAATGTGACCATCGTATATACACTTGTTAAAGCACGAAGAAAGCCCGGTTGCCTACATGGGCAACCGGGCTTTCTTCGCATGTTGGCATATTGTTGGCAGGGCGCTTGCCAACAGCTGTTTTCCAACAGCGGTGCAATCGCCTTGCAAGAGCATGGCAATTGCTTGCTGATAACGGTGCAATCGGCTGCCGATTGCACCGCTTTTGCAACCCGATTGCAGTGCTTTTGAAAAAGATGAACAGAAAGAAAGGCTTTTCAAAGCGCTTTTGGCGTGGCAGTACAAGATAAGTTAAAAAGCAGTTTTGATTTTGTTTTTCAAGTTATTTGCCGTAATTTTGCACGCTATTTAGTATTTAATAAGGTAATCATATAAAAATATACATAGAAACATGGCATATTTGTTTTCATCAGAATCAGTGTCGGAAGGTCATCCAGACAAGGTGGCTGACCAGATATCCGACGCTATCCTTGACCAGTTTTTGGCTTACGACGACAAGGCACGTGTGGCAGTTGAGACCCTCGTTACTACCGGCCAGGTAATCATAGCCGGTGAGGTAAGCAGTTCAGAATATATCGACTTGCAGACCATAGCCCGCCGAACCATCAAGCGCATAGGCTATACCAAGTCAGAATATCAGTTTGACGGCGACTCTTGCGGTATATTCAATGCCATTCATGAGCAGAGCGACGACATACACCGTGGCGTGGACAACGGCACAGAAGAAGACCAAGGTGCAGGCGACCAAGGCATGATGTTCGGTTACGCTTGCAACGAGACAGAGAATTATATGCCTGTAACGCTTGACTTGGCACACCTGCTGGTGCGCACCTTGGCAGACATCCGCCGCGAAGGAAAGGTAATGACCTATCTGCGCCCAGACTCAAAGAGCCAGGTAACTGTGGAGTATAACGACAACGGCGAGCCACAGCGCATAGACACCATTGTGGTAAGTACGCAGCACGACGAGTTTGACTCAGACGACAAGCGCATGCTCAACAAGATTAAAGACGATGTAATCAATATACTCGTGCCGCGTGTAAAGGCACAGATACACAGCGAGAAAGTGCTGGCACTGTTTAACGACAACATCAAGTATCTGGTTAATCCTACCGGCAAGTTTGTTATCGGCGGCCCTCATGGCGACACTGGCTTGACAGGCCGTAAGATAATCGTGGATACCTATGGCGGCAAGGGCGCACATGGCGGTGGTGCTTTCTCGGGCAAAGACTCCAGCAAGGTAGACCGCTCGGCTGCTTATGCAGCCCGCCATATAGCCAAGAACATGGTAGCCGCCGGTGTGGCAGACGAGATGCTGGTGCAGATTAGCTATGCCATCGGTGTGGCTCGTCCGGTAAGCATCTGCGTAAATACCTACGGCAAAAGCCATGTCAACATGACCGACGGTGAGATAGCCCAGCACATCCAGAAGATGTTTGACCTCAGGCCAAAAGCCATTGAGCAGACTCTGAAGCTGCGTCAGCCTATGTTCAGCGAGACAGCAGCCTATGGCCACATGGGCCGCAAGTGTGAGGTGGTGAAGAAGACCTTCAGCAGCCGTTATCACGACACCAAGACCATAGACGTGGAGCTGTTCACTTGGGAAAAGCTTGACAAAGTAGACGATATCAAGCGCGAATTTGGAATCTAAAAATACATATAACAAGCATACCGTGAAGCAGCTGCAGGGCATACTGTAGCTGCTTCAGTTGCAAATAGAAAGCATCTGAAGCATGATTTTACATCAGACAGACTCAACAGCCGTAGCCGAACCTACAGAACAGGTAGGCCCTATCAAGGCCGAACGCCACGAAACAGAGCCGCACCACCCCTATCAGGTGTTGCGCAAATTGCCCGCCAACGCTACGCCGGCGCAGCAAGACTCGGCCATACAAGCCGTGTTTCATGTAGAGAACACCCACCTCAGCACACGGCCCGACACACTCCATCTGCCGGGACACGACAAAGGCAAGAGCGTGAAAGATGTAAGTCTGCCTCAATACTACCGCGAAAACTTCTTCTCCAACGACCCCTACTATCATCCGGAGCTGGATGGAGGGCGCGTAGGTGTGGCAGGCGACCCTATGCCTTACACCATTCGCGGCGACAATACCATTACGGGCTTGCTCTTGGGGTGCTTTATACTGGCACTGATATCTTTCTCCAAGTCGAGACGCTTTATCGTGCGGCAGGCCAAGAACTTCTTTTATGAGCCCAGTTCGCTCACCACTGAAGTGGCAGAAACATCCAATGAGCTGCGCTTCCAACTGTTCCTTGTATTGCAGACCAGCCTGCTGCTCTCGATCATATCATTCCTGTACACCCAAGATTGTGTGGCAGACACCTTTATACTCTCCTCACAATATCAGCTGATAGCCATCTTCTTTGGCGTATTTACAGGTTACTTTACCCTGCGGGCACTGCTCTATTGGATGGTCAACAATGTGTTCTTCGGCCGTAAGCGCAGCTGGCAGTGGCTCAAGCATTTACTCTTTATTACCTCCATGGAAGGCGTGGCACTGTTTCCATTGGTAATGCTGCAGTCTTATTTCGACCTCTCTGTGCAAAATGCTGTCATTTATGTTGCCACGGTAATAATAGTGGTTAAAATACTGCTGCTGTATAAGTGTTTTGTCGTGTTTTTCAGGCAAACCGCCTTTTTTCTGCAAATAATTTTGTACTTTTGTGCCCTTGAAATCATGCCGATGCTCTCGGTGTGGGGAATATTGACAATAATAGTTGACTATTTAAAAATAAAATTTTAGGAAATTTACTGATGGTAAAGAAGATATTGGTATCGCAACCAAAGCCAAGTAGCGACAAATCGCCTTATTATGAAATGGAAAAAGAATATGGCGTAGAACTGATTTTTCGCCCATTTATCAAGGTAGAAGGAATCTCGTCAAAAGAGTTCCGCCAGCAGAAACTAAGCATTATGAACTTCACCGCTGTGGTCTTCACCTCTCGTCATGCCATAGACAACTATTTTAAACTGGCAGCTGAGATGCGTATAGAGATACCTGAGACAATGAAATACTTCTGCGTTACCGAGACAATAGCCCTTTATATACAGAAGTATGTGCAGTATCGCAAGCGTAAGGTGTTCTTTGGCAAGACCGGCAAGATAGACGACTTGCTGCCCACTATGATCAAACACAAGGCAGAAAAGTATCTTGTGCCACTGAGCGATGTACATGATGACAGCGTAAAGAAGCTGTTGGATGCAAAAAAACTCAACCATACAGAGTGCGTGATGTATCGCACTGTAAGCAACAACTTTACCGAAGAAGAGGTTAAAAACTTTGATTACGACATGTGCATCTTCTTCAGCCCTTCAGGCATCAGTGCCTTTACCAACACCTTTGGCGACACCATGAACGACAAGGTAGTGGTAGGTACCTTTGGCCCTGCTACCGCCAAGGCAGCACATGATGCAGGCTTGAAAGTGGCATTGGAGGCTCCTACCAAAGAGCATCCGTCCATGACAAGCGCATTACACGATTATCTTGAACAGAATCAATAATACTTTATGTCAGCATCCGCAGCACATACATTTGGCAAGAAAGAGCGGATCTGCAGCCGAAAACTGATAGACAAGCTCTTTAATGAGGGTGGCAGCCGAGCTATGGCAGCCTTCCCGGTAAGACTTGTGTATACCCGTTGCCCGCGGGAAGCGGGGCAACCCGCTGTACAGATGCTGGTAAGCGTGCCCAAGAAGTGCTTCAAGCGGGCTGTAAAGCGCAACCGCGTGAAGCGCCAAGTGCGTGAGGCATTCCGCCTGAACAAGCAAATTGTCTACAACAGTCTGCCTGCCGACAGCGACACCACGCTGCTGTTGGCATTTATATGGATAGACAACCAACTCTATGATACCGCTGTTGTAGAGCAGAAAGTGGTCAACCTCATGCAGCGCTTGGCTGAAAAGGCAATGCGGCAAGGGCAGCATCGCCTTTCTGCCGCCCACCAACAGGGCAGCTGGCAAGGCGATACTCAAAGCCCATTGGCAAGCGTTCATGCAGCAGATGCTGCACCTTTAGCAGACAAGGTTATGGATGCTGCCGACAGCAGCACCGTGGCAGACCCCTCCAACCCATAATGCAGCAAACCTATGGTAAAGCGATGGTTAGCCCTATTGTCTAAGGTGTTGGTGTGGTTGCTGTGTCTGCCCATTTTGTTTTACCAACGGTGCATATCGCCTTTTACGCCACCATCGTGCCGGTTTACGCCCACCTGCTCGGAATATGCACGGCAAGCCCTGCGCAAGCACGGTCCCGTTAAGGGTTTGGCACTGGCCATTTGGCGCATACTAAGGTGCAACCCCTGGGGCGGAAGCGGTTACGACCCTGTGCCGTAGCAATACGATTGTTGGCAGACAATACCCTGTTGGCAGGTAGAGCTTTCTCTGGTGGCAGACAGATGCATCTCCTCTTGTAGGACACTTTTTATTCTCTTGCCGATAGGCAGCTATCGGTCTGTACTCCAGTTTTACCTTACATTACCGTTGAAAACAATCCTGTTACTCAGATAACTTACTAAATAAAAATACAAAACAATGGCAAAAAACTTTGTTGAAGAACTCAAATGGCGCGGCATGTTGGCACAAATCATGCCTGGCACTGAGGAACTTTTGCAGAAAGAACAGGTAACTGCCTACTTAGGCACTGACCCTACTGCTGACTCATTGCATATAGGCCACTTGTGCGGAGTGATGATGTTGCGCCACTTCCAGCGCTGTGGCCACAAGCCGTTGGCACTCGTTGGCGGTGCTACCGGTATGATTGGCGACCCCTCAGGCAAGAGTCTTGAGCGCAATCTCTTGGACGAAGAGACACTCAGACACAACCAGGAGTGCATCAAGAAGCAGCTCGCCAAGTTCCTTGACTTTGAGAGCGATGCCCCTAACAAGGCAGAATTGGTCAACAACTACGACTGGATGAAAGACATGAGCTTCCTTCGCTTTGCACGTGAAGTGGGCAAGCACATCACTGTTAACTACATGATGGCAAAGGAGAGTGTACAACAGCGCTTGAACGGTGAGGCCCGCGACGGATTGTCTTTCACCGAGTTTACTTATCAGTTGCTGCAAGGCTACGACTTCTTGCACCTCTATCAGGCCAAAGGTTGCAAGCTTCAGATGGGCGGAAACGACCAATGGGGCAACATGACCACAGGTACAGAGCTTATTCGCCGTACCTTAGGAGGCGAGGCTACCGCCTTTGCACTTACCTGTCCGCTTATCACCAAGGCCGATGGCAAAAAGTTTGGAAAGACCGAGAGCGGCAATATCTGGCTCGATCCAAAGCGTACTTCGCCTTATAAGTTCTACCAGTTCTGGCTCAACGTGAGCGATAACGATGCAGAACGCTATATCAAAATCTTCACAAGTCTTGACAAAGAGACCATCGATGCACTGATAGAAGAGCACCGCCAAGACCCGGGACGCCGCACATTGCAGCGCCGTTTGGCAGAGGAAGTAACCGTAATGGTTCACTCTCGTGAGGCTTATGACATGGCAGTAGAGGCTTCCAACATACTGTTTGGCAAGTCAACCAAAGACAGTCTGCTGAAACTTGACGAGCAAACATTCCTCGATATCTTTGAAGGTGTGCCTCATTTTGAGGTGGAAAAGGACAAAATAGGCCAGCCGGCAGTAGAGCTCTTCACACAAGATGCGGCCATCTTTGCCAGCAAAGGCGAAATGCGCAAGCTGGTACAAGGCGGTGGCGTATCGCTCAATAAAGAGAAATTGTCAGCTTTTGACCGTCCTGTTACTGCTGAAGACCTTATTGACGGCAAGTATCTTTTGGTGCAACGCGGTAAGAAAAACTATTATCTTGTTTCTGTAAAGTAACGGAAACAAGTTGTTGCTTCACTGACAAATAGGTGCTCGGAATTAACTGAATGATAAAAGTTGATATGTAAATGGGCTTCGAACTCCTGCTTACATCTTGCTAAAGTGAGCGAAAAAGTCTTGTGAAAGCAATGGAAATATCATCATGAAAGCCTCTGTGTGGCTTGTGCTTTTTACCTAACGGCACAACTGCACAGAGGCTTTTGTCATGCAAGAAAACCGCAGGATAAAAGTGATGACAGTGCAACTGAAAAGCCGTATTATAGCCACTCGTTTATGGTAGCAAAGCAGTCTTGTAGCGATAATAAAGTCTTTAAATCCCCGGTTTTATGCACTTTAATACCCCGTAAATGCACTTTTTTAGGTAAAAACAGCGAAATTGTTGCAAGAAAATTTGGTAGACACCCCAAAATAGCTTACCTTTGCACTCGCAATTGTCCTATGGTGTAATGGTAGCACTACAGTTTTTGGTTCTGTCAGTGGTGGTTCGAGTCCGCCTGGGACAACCTTTTTAATTTGGTTCAGCATCGTATCGCGAGGTACGATGCTTTTTTATTTGTCATTGATTGGTGCGCTATTGATTATTGATTGATGTGCCATTTATCATTAATTGATATGCTATTTTTCATTAATTCCATATTTTTTGTGAATTTATTTTTTGCGATTAAAGTGTATTTGTTGTATCTTTGTTGGCAGAATGGCACTGCAATTATAATGCAATCAGTACGATAAGTAGCGACAGACAGCATAAAGAATACAGCTGATTGATGCGTTAAATCAAGATATTAGCAATGAAAACAAATTACGAAATACGCTATGCGGCTCATCCGGAAGATGCCAAACATTATGATACGGCACGTCTTCGCCGCGACTTTTTGATAGAAACTCTTTTTGTAGACGATGAAGTGAATATGGTATACTCTATGTATGACCGTATGATTGTGGGTGGTGCAGCTCCTGTCAACGAGGCTTTGCCATTGGAAGCGATAGACCCTTTGAAGGCCGATTACTTCACCACACGTCGCGAGTTGGGCATATTCAATGTAGGCGAAGGTGAAGGTGAGGTGCATGTAGGTACCGAAGTGTACACCTTAAACTATAAAGAGGCTTTGTATGTAGGCCGTGGCGACCGTGAGATAGTGTTCGTAAGCAAAGACAAGAGCCACCCTGCCAAATTCTATTTCAACAGCACTACGGCTCATTGCGCTTATCCATCGTGCAAGATTACACGCCAAGACGCATTGGTAGCCCACATGGGTTCGCTTGAGATGAGCAACGAGCGAGACATCAACAAGATGGTTGTGTCGCAGGTGTTGCCTACTTGTCAGCTCCAGATGGGCATGACTGAGCTGGCACCAGGTAGCGTATGGAACACGATGCCCGCTCATATTCACAGCCGAAGAATGGAGGCTTACTTCTATTTTGAACTGCCCGAAGACCAAGCAGTGTGCCATTTTATGGGCCAACCACAGGAAACTCGCCATCTATGGATGCGCGGAAACCAAGCTGTTCTCTCGCCGGAATGGAGCATACACTCTGCCGCTGCCACTCATAATTATACCTTTATCTGGGGCATGGGCGGTGAAAACCTTGACTATGGCGACCAGGATTTCTTTAAGATTACAGACTTGAAATAGTGCTGTTTGGCTCTTTTTGCAAGGCAAACGGCATGGAATGTACGTATCAGGGCTTGTAAAAGCGTATAGTAATTGACTGCTAAAGTGTTGCAGCTATTGGCCAAAGCATACATAATAGCGTGCTGAAGTCTATGCGTTTGCTTACAAAATACGATATATTTTTTAATTAAATACTTAAACAATGGATACATTTTCAAAGAATTTCTCACTCGAAGGAAAAGTAGCTCTCGTTACAGGTGCGGCTTATGGCATAGGTTTTGCCATTGCAGAAGCTTACGCTAAAGCAGGTGCCAAGATAGCTTTCAACTGCCGTTCTCAGCATCATATGGACCAAGCTTTGGCCGACTATAAGGCTAAAGGCATAGAGGCTAAAGGCTATATCTGCGATGTTACCAAAGAGGAGGATGTAAAGAAGATGGTAGCTGACATTGAAAAGGAGTTGGGTACTATCGATATATTGGTTAATAACGCTGGTATCATCAAGCGTATTCCTATGGACGAGATGTCTGTTGAAGACTTCCGTCAGGTGATAGATATCGACCTGAACGCTCCTTTCATTGTGTCAAAGGCTGTAATACCTGGCATGAAGAAGAAGGGTCATGGCAAAATCATCAACATTTGCTCTATGATGAGTGAGTTAGGACGTGAAACTGTGTCTGCATACGCTGCTGCCAAGGGTGGCTTGAAGATGCTTACCCGCAACATCTGCTCTGAGTTTGGCGAGTATAACATACAGTGTAACGGTATCGGTCCGGGCTATATAGCTACCCCTCAGACTGCTCCGCTGCGCGAGCGTCAGGCTGACGGCAGCCGTCATCCATTCGACAGCTTTATCATTTCCAAGACTCCAGCTGCCCGTTGGGGCACTCCTGAGGACTTGATGGGTCCTGCTGTGTTCTTGGCTTCTGATGCTTCAGACTTCGTAAACGGTCATGTGCTCTATGTAGATGGCGGTATCTTGGCTTACATTGGTAAGCAACCTAAGTAAAATTTAAATGATTTATATGGGCGTTGACATTTGTTTTTGCTTGAGAAAGCAAGGCTGTGTGTCAACGCCTCTTTACTTTTTATACAGGTGAAAGGGTGCAAGAAGCTCTTCACCTCTTGTGTGTTTTCAAGGTGAAAAATAGAAAGGCCCTGTTGTAAAGGTAGTTTTGCTTTTGCAACAGTGTTGACTTTTAGGGACAATAAGGTTTATATCAGTTGATGACATGGCTCATTTGTTAATAGTAGAAGATGATGTAACGTATGCCACCATGATGCAAACGTGGCTCAGGAAGAAGGGTTTTACAGTGGATAAGGTGAGCAATGTGGCTGCTGCTGCCAAGCTGTTGTTGGCAGACAGCAATGTAGATTTGGTGTTGTCAGACCTGCGTTTGCCCGACCATGACGGCTTATTCCTGTTGAATTGGATGCGCAAGCGGCAGATGTTGGTACCTTTTATCGTGATGACCAGCTATGCCGAGGTGCAGAATGCGGTGTTAGCCATGAAGTCGGGTGCCAGCGATTATATAGCGAAACCTGTACAACCAGATATTCTGTTGCAGAAGATAAACGATGCGTTGCAGTCGGGTGCAGCCGGTACGGCAGCCTTTTCGGCAGCCGAAAAGGCTGCCACAGCTTCTGTTTCTGCTGCCAAGCAAAGCTCTTCGGGTACGACTTCTGCTGCCACAGCTTCCGCTTCATCCCCCGCTACGGCTGCTTCTGCTTCCGACGAGGAGGCTGTTCCTCGCTATATAGAGGGCAACAGCGAGGCTTCCCGACGTCTTTATGACTATGTATCGTTAGTGGCTCCCACGCCGATGTCGGTGCTTATCTTGGGCAATAGCGGTACAGGCAAGGAGTATGTAGCGCGCCGTATCCACCAGTTGAGTGCCCGTTCGGGCGGTCCTTTCTATGCTCTTGATTGTGGTGCAATACCCAAAGATGTGGCAGCATCAGAGTTTTTCGGCTATCGCAAGGGTGCTTTTACGGGTGCCGTGACCGACAAGAAAGGTGCTTTTGAGCTGGCTTCGGGCGGCACCTTGTTTCTTGACGAGGTGGGCAATCTTAGCTATGATGTGCAGGTGCAGCTGCTCCGTGCGTTGCAGGAGCGCAGGATACGCCCAGTGGGCGGTGCTGACGAGATAGAGGTAGATATCCGTTTGGTGTGTGCCACGAACGGTAATTTGGCCCAGTTGGCAGCAGAAGGCAAGTTTAGAGAAGACCTTTACCACCGTATCAACGAGTTTACCATTTATATGCCAGCCTTGAAAGACCGTGGTTCAGACCTTTTCTTGTTTGCCAATTTATTTGTAAAGCAGGCCAATGCCGAGCTTCAGCGCCATGTGGAAGGCTTTGACGAGAAAGCCACAGAACTGTTGGCGCGCTATGATTGGCCTGGCAATCTGCGCGAATTGAACAATGTTGTCAAGCGTGCCACGCTGTTGGCGCGGGGGCGTTATATAGGTGTAGACGAGCTTTCGCAGTCTATTGTGCCTGTCAGGCAGCAGCCTTTGGCCCTTCATGACGAGGAGTCGGAGCGCCAGCGCATAGAAGATGCCTTGCGTGCTGCGGGCGGCAACAAGAGCAAAGCGGCACGCCTGTTGGGCGTTGACCGCAAGACATTGTATAACAAGTTACAGAAATACGGCCTCTAAGCAGAGCGGTCGTATTTTTGTTTTCAGCAGGGTTAATAACCGGTTTCATGCTTTGATGGAACGGTATTCTACACCCGGACAGACTACATTCCACACTTTGCAGAATGGCATTCCACACTTTATTGTGGAATAATTCCACACTTGTTCCACAGTTTCCACATATTCCATAATTTTTGGCACGCATGCTAAAGTACTGATATACAGAGTTTTAACTGTTTGATGGTAAGCTTGGCACGGTGGTTGCAATATAGATAAGCGAAAAGAACAACAAAAATTATTAATCAATTAAATACATAGAATTATGAAAAAGTTAGTTTTCGCTGCAGTAGCAGTCATCGCAATGGTTTCAGTAGGCAACGTTTTTGCAGGTCAAGCAACAGTAGAAAGCAACGCTCGCATCATAGCAGCTGACACAGTAGACACTGTTTCTACACCAGCTTCAACCACAGAGACTCCATCAACATCAACGGAGACTCCTTCAACATCAACGGAGACTCCTTCAACATCAGCAGAGACTCCATCAACATCAACAGAGACTCCTTCAACATCAACAGATGCTCCTTCAACATCAACAGATGCTCCTGCAAGCAATGCAGATGCTCCTGCATCAACAAACGCACCTGCAACAGCAGAATAAGAGGAGTTTGAGAGACCTTTAGAAATGTGTTGAAAGCAGGCGGTTTCAAAACAGACAGATTTTGAGCCCCTGCTTCATTCACCCTCTCTTGCCAGTGATGGTAACTTGCGTTGGGGTGATACACATTTCAAGTACAAAATATTTAATTTTTAAAACGCATATTTTATCAGACATACGCATATATAGAAGACAGCCCGCGAGGGTGGAGAAGTAAAGTTAATAGGTATTAAGTAAAGTTTTATCGTCATTCGTATTTATGTTGAAAGCAAAATACAATGATTGATAAATGCATACAATGATTAGAAAATAGGGTTCTGTATTTTTTTTAAAGTTTAGATTGTATATTAGGTGATGAGGCCTCATGAGCTGTTAAAAAGCTTGTGAGGTTTCTCGTTTTCAGTGCGGTGTGCAATCAAAAATCATGACAAACAAAATTTGCCAAATAGCTCTTTATTATGGTTTGCAATGGGGTGGCGGCTCGTCTTTTGGTCTCTTTTTGGGTAGAAAAGCATTGCTTTTGGATAGAAAACCATGCTTTTACGCCTTGTAACCCTATGATTTATTGGGTGAAAACACCCTGTTTGCACTGCAAGAACAGTGCTTTTACGGGCTAAAAGCACTGCTATGGGTGGGCAAAAGCACCGTTGTTGGCGGTCAACAAGTTGTCAATAGTGTGCATAAACCGTATAATTCGTTGAATACCAACATGTTGTATGTTTAATGAAATAGCTTCCTTTTTTGCCGTCAACAGCCTTTTCCGTGAGAGCGAGGGCAGTTTTGAGGCTTTAAACTGTCTTGGCTTGTAAAGGAAAGAGAAAGTGTGCAATGCCCTGTTTCTTAAAAATAAAGACAGTAAATTTTGACTGACTATGAAAAATAGCTATCTTAGCATTCTGAAAACAGATGATTCAGTATAACACATAAGCAGAAGTAAAGATATGAAATCGACCATTCCTGTAAAAGTAGGGGTAGGCTATGTATTGGTGTCTGCCGTTTTGGTAGTGGCTATATGGCTTATTTGCGGCAACACGCAAGAGCTGACGCGCATCAAGACGGCCGAGACTGAGTTTTCCAACCGTCGCGATATGGTAGACAGTTTGGTGTTTACCTTCTTGCAAGCCGGCAACAGTGAGCGTGCCGTCTTTTCGGGTAAGGCAGACCAATGGGACGAGTTTGACCGTGCCATGCGCCAGACTGCCCAGCTTGCCGACTCGCTCAAGCACCAGATATCAGACCCTGTCATGCAGCATAAGCTCGACACGTTGCGCCGCTTGGTCATGCGGCGGCGAGCCAACACTTTAGCTTTGATGGCCACTTTGGCACAGAACTCTACGGATGCTTACTACAAGCAGAAGGTGAAAAGCCTGCAACAGGGTAAAGACTCGGTGCTGGTGCATCCTGTGGAAACCAATGTGAAAGAGAATGATGAGGTGGTGTACGATGTGGTGCAGACGCGTAAAGGCTTCTTCTCGCGTCTGGCTGATGCCTTCAGGCGGCAGCGTAAAGACACCGTGAGCATCCGCCGCAGCAGTGCAAAGGCGGTGGCAGACTCTGTCAGCAAGACTATCGACGTGGCGCATACCGTGGCAAGCGTGCTCGACGACATACGCCAGCAGCAAGCCCGCATGCAGCAACGCCAGCGCCGGCAGCAAGCCAACACCAGCCAGCAGCAGCTGTTGGAGAGCGTGCGCTTGGTGTCTCGTATTGAGCAATTGCTTGAAGACCTTCGCACAGATGAGCACCAATGGCTGCAACAAGCCTTTGACCACGATATAGAGGCACGCCGGCAACTGATGATAGAGTTGGTGCTGATGGCGGTAGTATCGTTGTTGGCATCGGGCATTCTGTTGCTTTTTGTGTGGCGCGACACTCATCGCGAGGCGCTGCAACGCCAGTATCTGGCAGAAGCCAAGGATGAAACCGAACGTGTGATGAACCAGCGCGAGCGCCTGTTGCTTACCATTACCCACGACATCAAAGCCCCTGTGGCATCCATATCGGGCTTTATAGAGCTGCTGTCGGAGCGCATGACCGATGCCAAGGCGCAAGACTATCTGCACAGCATACACGCTTCTGCCACCCATCTGCTGCAACTGGTCAGCTCGCTGCTTGACTATCACCAGTTGGAGAGTGGCAAAGCCAGTGTGCATACCGCCGAGTTTAGCCCGCAGCGGGTGGTGGCACAGTCGGTAGAAGCCCTGCAACCACAAGCCCGCCACAAGGGACTTTCCCTTGCGTTTCATGCCGATGGCATGACGCATAGCCTCTATCGGGGCGATGCGTTCCGCCTGAAACAGATAGTGGACAATCTGGTGGGCAATGCGCTTAAATACACCGCAGAGGGCAAGATAGAGGTCATGCTATCCTTGCAGGTCAATGGTTTCAGACTGACAGTGGCAGACACAGGCTGCGGCATGACACCGGATGAGTGCCGGCGCGTGTTCCAAGCCTTTACGCGTCTGCCCCAAGCACAAGGCATAGAGGGCGTAGGCTTGGGGCTGTCCATCACCCATGAGCTGGTAAACCTGCTGCATGGCACAATCCATGTACATTCTGTCAAGGGCAAAGGCACACAGTTTGTAGTAGTGCTTCCTTGTCCGTCAACGGGTCAGCGCGTGGCAGTGGAAACCGATACCTGCGTTGCCGCTCCACAGGCAGACAGCCATGAGGTGCCACAGTTGGCTTGCCACGATGAGATAAGGCTGATGGCGGTAGACGACAATGCCCTTCAACTGCAACTGCTCACAGAGATGCTGCTGCGTATTTCTGGCGGACAGCTGCACCTGAAGACCTATACAGATGTGGAAGAAGCCAAGAAACACTATGATGCAACGCCTCCACAGCTTTTCTTTATCGATTTGGAGATGCCCCGGCAGAGCGGACTCAGCTTTATGAAAAGCTTGCAGCGGCATGACCATTGCCACTTGGTGGCCATGACAGCCCATGATGCGGGCATGGCAAGCAGCTTGATAGCCGAAGGCTTTGACGCCTGTCTGTTCAAGCCGTTTGACCTGCGCCAGTTGGCCACTTTGGTCAGTGGTTTGCTGCATGTGCCCCTTCAAACAGTGCCGCCACAGCCCAAGCGGCATGCAGCTTCTGCCGTGTCGCCTGCCCGCCGGTGGCTACAACCCCTGTTGGCCTTTGCCGATGGCGACGCTGCGGCAGAGCAAGCCATTCTCGGCAGCTTCTTTACTGAGCTGGATGCCTATGTAGCGGCACTGCGGGATGCTGCCCGCACCGACGACACTGACGCCATGCGCCGCATTGCCCACAAGGCTATGCCTGTGCTCAAGCAGATAGGTTCGCCGGCGGTGGCAGTGTTGCAGGCTCTTACCGCTGCCCATATCCATAAGCTGACGCCCCCCCAGCGTCAGGCTTTCTGCCAAAAAGCCATGGAAGAAATAGCCCGGCTGCAAGCCTTGAAACCGCAGGTAGACGAGGAGTATGGCAACGTCAATAAAGCTTAACACACAGCATGATTGAAGGCAGGAAAGCAGGTGTTTTGGCCAAGTTTAGCTATCTTTGCAGCATGATACATTGTTTTAAGTTCTATTTATTATTGCTCACAGCCTGCTTGGCCATGGCTTGTCAAGCCCATACACCACGTTCGCAGGTAACCACCAAAGCTGCTGCACGGCACGATACCGCCACTGCTGCACGCACAGTAGCCTTCACTGCTGAGCAGAAGCAGCTCCAGCAGTGGCAGGCGGGCACCACTGTGAGTCTCAAGAGCGTTGAAGCGTATGGCTTGCAGCGCTGTTTCATGGCAGAGAAGATAAGCAATCGTGTGTTTGCCCGCATGCAGGGCCGCTCCTACAAGAGCTATTGCACCGTGCCACGCAGCGCATTGCGCTATGTCAAGGTGTTGCACTATAACCTCAAGGGCGACATCTGTCTGGGCGAATTGGTGGGCCATCAGAGCATCAGTGCCGACTTGGTGGCTATCTTCAAGCAACTTTTTGAAGCGCATTACCCCATTGAGCGCATGGTATTGATAGACAATTACGGAGCAGACGACGAGCTGTCTATGAACCACAACAATACATCATGTTTCAACTTCCGCTATGTGGAAGGCACCAAAGTGCTCTCCAACCACAGTCAGGGCAAGGCTATCGACATCAATCCACTGTACAATCCGATGGTGAGAAAGCGCAAAGACGGCACGCTCTTTGTAAGTCCGGCAGCAGGAAAACCCTATGCCAAGCGTACCAAGCACTTTAAGTATAAGATAGATACAGCAGACCTTTGCTACCAGCTCTTTACGTGTCACGGATTCAAATGGGGCGGCAGTTGGCGTCATACCAAGGATTACCAGCACTTTGAAAAGCAGTAAGCGAGAGGAAAAGAACTGGTACTCCCCCTCGACAACAGCGGTGAAGGTGAAACAGAACAGCAAAAAATACATTGTATTATAGTGCGAATGTGGATATTTTTGCTAATTTTGTAAACCCAAACACGCAATCTTAACCTTAAAACATGCACTTTAAAAGACAGATAACTCCCTATATATTACGGTATCTATGGCTCTTGCTGCTTGTGCTTTTTGTGAAGACAGCTACTGCCGTCACAGTAGAATTCAGACAATTGGATACCAACAACGGTTTGGCAAGCAGCCAAATCAACTGCATATTCAAAGACCGTAGCGGTTATTTGTGGATGGGCACACCCACAGGATTGAGCCGCTTTGATGGCTTCAGGTTCAAGAACTTCTGCTTTAACGGTAACGACAAGACTTCTGTGCGCAGCAACACGATTGAAGACATCGTACAAGATGCTGACGGACAACTGTGGGTCGGCACCAACGAAGGCTATTGCATATACGACCCTACAACCGAAAAGTTTAACAGAAAGCCTGAAACATGGATGGCAGAAAAAGGCATGTCAGGCGTGCCCGGCAGGGTATTTGCCGACGGGCAGCACAACCTTTGGATAGCTGTCAATGGCAAAGGCTGTTATGTGTACTATGCCAAGACCCGCACACCCCATCTGTTTACTATGGGCAAAGGGCGGAACCAACTGCCTTTTGGCGTTGTTACCGATATTACACAAAGGGGCGCTTCTATCGTGGTAACTTATGACAATGGCACCATGATAAGGCTTGACCCGGAGCGGAAACGTGTGGTGTGGGTCAATACCACATTGGCACAAAACCGCAGTTTGGGCAAAAACCAGACTTATGAGACCTATATAGATACGCGCTACAACTACTGGGTACTGTCCAATAACGTGTCAATGGTCTACTCATCGGCAGAGAAACGCTGGTTTGACAATGCCGCCGACTATCTGCGCCACGTAGGTATCAACTGCCAAGTAGAGCGGTTAAACGTCAAGGCTGTGGCAGAAGACAGGCAGCAACAGTTATGGATAGCTACCGAACACGAGGGACTTTTTGTGGTCAATAGGCGGCAGCACACCATTGAACACTATACTTACACCTACGGTTCGCCCAACACGCTGCCCGACAACACGCTGCAAACGCTTTATCAAGACAATGACAATGGCATGTGGATAGGCACGTACAAGAATGGCGTAGCCTACTACTCGCCACAGCTTTCGCGCTATAAGTTAGTGTCATTGGGCGATATTTGCACCATTACACAAGACCTGCAAGGCAATTACTGGTGCGGAACCAACGATGCAGGACTGGTGTGCTATAATCCCTATACGGGCAAATCTGTGCGTTTGGGCAAAGATATTACCCATTTGGGAACTGATGTTGTGGTAAGCAGTCTGCGGGCATCAGACGGCAGTTTGTGGTTCGGCACCTTCAATGGCGGCATGGTTCATTATGCCAATGGCATCTTTACGGCTTATAAAAAGGAACCGGGCAGGTTGGCAAACAACAGTGTATGGAGTCTGACAGAAGACAAAAGGGGCAACATCTGGATAGGAACTTTGGGCAGCGGACTGCAAGTGCTGAAGCCCAAGACAGGGCAATTCATCACCGTCAACAACCAAAACAGCAAGCTGACATCTAATTATATAGCTACGCTTTGCACCGACCGCAATGGCAATATCATAGCGGGCCACTCGCAAGGTGTGTCTGTTATCAATGCCGTCAGCCTGCAAATAACCAATATTGCGGCTTCTACCAATGGTCAGAGCTTTGACAGCAGGGCTGTCAATGATGTGTTTGTAGACCGCAGAGGGCTTATCTGGTGCGCCACTATGGGTGGTGTCAACATCTATGACCCTGTCAGCAAGAAAATATATCGGCTGGCATCGCCCTCGCAGATGGCATGTAGCGTGGCAGAAGACCGCATGGGCAATGTGTGGGTAACCTTTGATCACGGGGCACAAGAAGTGAAAGTAACACGCAAGGGTAACCTTGAATGGGACTTCTTTGCCACTAATTTTGATGAGCTGGACGGGTTGCAGAAGCGCCGTTTCAATCTTCGAAGCATCATGCTCGATGCAAATGGCAATATCATCATGGGCGGGCAAGACGGTATCAACATCATTCCGCCTACTCCGCAAACGGTGCAAACAACGAATGCGAAGGTGTTGTTTAGCGGCTTGGTGCTCTTTGATCATCTTGTCAATGTGGGCGAAGAGTTCAATGGTTCCGTTATAACAGAACAGGACATCAACAGCAGTCGCATGCTGCGTTTGCGCCACTCGGACAACACCTTCACCCTGCTGTTGGCGTCAGACCGCATCAGTGTGCCGCAGAAAGTGCGCTTTCAGTATCGGATGGAGGGCGTAAACGATGGCAAATGGATGCTTACTTATGCCTCACAACCCAGCATAACGTTTACCAATCTCTCATCAGGCACTTACAAGTTGCAGGTTAAAGTGGTGAACAGAGATGGCACAGTAAGCCGCGAAATCTCACAACTTACCATTGTAATAGACCCTCCTTTCTGGCTTTCAGCATGGGCATTTGCCATTTATGTCATCCTTATTGTGCTGGTAGTGTGGCTCATTTGGCGCTTCACCATTTATCAACAGCTGGAAAAAATGAAGATAGAGCAGATACAGAAAGAGGCTGAACGCAATCGCAAACTGGATGAAATGAAGCTTACATTCCTTACCAGTGTGAGTCACGAATTGCGCACTCCGCTCGCTCTTGTCATCTCTCCATTGAAGGCTATGCTTGAAAAGGAGCAGGATAAAGGCAAGCTACAGCAGCTCAACTTGATACTTCGCAATGCCAACAGGCTGCTCAATTTGGTGAACCAAACGCTCGACCTGCGCATGATAGAGAAGAAAAAGGCAGAGCTAAATCTGCACAATGGCGATATTGTTGGCTTCGTGCGCGACATCTGCAACGCCCATACAAGACTCTCACAGAAGCAAATCAAGTTTACGTTTACATCGACTGTGCCTTGTCTGAACATGTCATTCGATGATGACAAAGTGTACAAGATAGCCAACAATCTGCTCTCCAATGCATTCAAGTTTACGCCAAGCGGCGGGCAGATAGCAGTGTCTCTGGGCACCACTCCGCCCCTCTCGACCAGTGCTACCAACCTTCCTGTAACGGTAACGCTGCGTGTGGCAGACACGGGAGCGGGCATCAGCGATGCCGACAAGACCTATGTGTTTGACCGGTTCTATCAAGCCCACAATCAGACTCGTACGCCTTTTGGCGGCAATGGCATAGGTCTGAATCTCGTGAAAGAGTTTACTGCATTGCATGGCGGTACCGTCAGCGTAGCCGATAACCCTGGAGGCGGCACTGTGTTTACCGTCTCTTTGCCGTATAGGCTGGATGAAACGCTGCCTGACCTCAATGCAGATAGCGACCCGTTGACTGTCAACAGCGTACAGAATGAATCGGCAAGCGAGGAACAGCAGGTATTGATGGACGATGCAAACGACCGCTTGCGCCGTGGCGAATATGAGGTGTTGCTGGTGGATGACAGTGATGATTTCTTGCAGTTTGTAACCAGTCAGTTGCAGGAAATATATAAAGTGCGCACCGCGCACAATGGTATAGAGGCCCTGAAGTTAGTGGGTGAGCACAAGCCTGACATCATCTTGAGCGATGTGATGATGCCGGAGATGGACGGCAATGAGCTTTGCCGTGCCATAAAAGGTAATCCAAAGACAGAGAGAATACCTTTTGTGATGCTCACGGCACGCCTCTCTACCAACTGTAAAATTGAGGGATTGACCAACGGGGCGGATGATTATATCACCAAGCCCTTTAACTTTGACTTGCTCAACTTGCGCATAGGCAACCTGCTGAAGTGGCATAATGCTACGCCGGTGGGCGAGAAGATGGACCCGAAAATAAAGCAACAGGAGATTACTTCATTGGATGAGCAACTGGTGGAGGATGCCACCCGCTATGTAGAAGCACACTTGTCTGACTCTGAACTCTCAGTAGAGACCATGAGCGAAGAGCTGTCCATGTCTCGTGTTCATCTCTATAAGCGCTTGCTGTCGGCCACAGGCAACACCCCGTCAGAGTTTATTCGCCTTGTCAGACTGCGCCATGCGGAGCAGCTTTTGCGCAACAGCCAGCTCAATGTGAGCGAAGTGGCGTATCGGGTGGGTTTCAATAATCCCCGTTATTTCTCGAAATACTTTAAGGAGTTGTATGGAGTAATGCCCTCACAATACCGCAAGCAGGGCACTGCTGAGTAAGGGTTGCTCCATGAGAGCAGATGTATTGGCTATGCAGACAAGTTCAATTGGAGCCTGTCTGTATAGCCAATACATCTGCTGAACAGGTCAAATGAAATGCAGAATAGCAATTAACAAGAAACAATAGGTATGCAATTATTCAAGAAAAAGTATCAAATGCACTATAAGGCGCTGCTTTCTTTGGGCGTTCCGATAGTGATAGGACAAGTAGGAAACATTATTTTGGGCTTTGCGGATACGCTGATGGTGGGTCATCATAGTGTGCTTGAGCTGGGTGCTGCCAGCTTTGTAAACACGATGTTTGCCCTCTTTTTGGTGTTTGCCATGGGCTTTTCGTACAGCGTAACCCCCGAAGTGGGCAGCATGTTTGGGCGTGGCGAACATGAGAAAATAGGTCCTTTCATGCGCAATGCGCTGGCAGCCAATGGCATGTTGGCCTTGATATTGTTGGCAGTGTTGGCAGTTTTTTACCTCTGTTTGCCGTTGATGGGGCAGCCTGAAGAGCTGCTGCCGCTGATGCTTCCCTATCTGCTGATACTGATAGTGTCTATCCCTTTCATGTGCGTATTTAACACCTTCAAGCAGTTTTTCGATGCTATCGGCAATACCAAGACGCCTATGACGGTGATGGTTGGCGGCAATGTGATGAACATTGTGGGCAATTATGTACTGATTTACGGTAAGTGTGGACTGCCGGAATTAGGCCTTTTGGGTGCCGGTATGTCCACTTTGCTCTCCCGTATCATGATGACCGTGGCTCTTTGCACGATCTATCTCGGTGTGAAACGCTATCGTGTCTATGCCCACGGGCTGCTGCACAGCAAGTTCAGTGCAGCCGCTTTTCGCCATGTCAACGCCCTTAGCTGGCCCTTGGCGCTGCAAATGGGCATGGAAGCAGGGGCGTTCTCTTTGGTGTCTGTCTTCGTAGGATGGATTGGGGCTACAGCTTTGGCAGCGCATCAAGTGATGCTTACCCTCTCTCAAGTGTTCTATATGGTCTATTATGGATTGGGGGCTGCGGTGGCGGTACGCACCAGTTATTTCAACGGTCGTAAGGACTTTGCTGCTGCCAAGGTCAATGCTATGGCGGGTTTCCATATCATTCTGTGGGTAGCATGCCTGGCATCGGTTCCTATTTTCATGCTTCGCCATACGGTAAGCTATTGGTTTACCGACAGCGCAGACGTGGCACAGCTGGTAGCTGTTACGATATTTCCGCTTATTGCCTACCAGTTTGGCGACGGTATGCAGTGCTGTTATTCCAATGCCATGCGTGGTGTGGCAGACGTGAAGCCCATGATGTATATCTCGTTTTTCTCTTATTTCATCATGTCATTGCCGTTCAGCTGGCTGTTCGGCATACATTGGGGCTATGGCTTGCCCGGCATTTGGTGGGCGTTTCCTATCAGCTTGATTTGTGCCGGTGTACTTTACTATACTTTCTTTCAGCGCAAGTTGCGCCGCGAAGCGGCGGCTGCCGGTGTGGAGTTGTAGGCAATCATTGGTTTTCTTGTACTGAAACAAATGACTGCCAGCGGTTCACAGCTGCCGCTTAACTATACAGAAAGCGGCGGAAACGAGGGTATTAAACCCTTGCTTCCGCCGCTTTTTCATTGTATAAGATGCCTAAACAAGGCTCCGTCTACTATTCCTTTTACTTTATTATCTGCTTGGCTGCGCTGCCGTCAGACAGCTTTATGATGGTTACACCTTTGTAGCCACGGGGCGCTACGGCACCACTCAGCGTGTAGCGTGCCACAGTCTGCACATCATCAGCTGCATTGATGCCCTTTACAGCAGTGCTGCCGCCAACGGGCAGTGTAGCTTTGGCGCAGTTTTCGATGGCACAGTTGCTCACATCATCAGCATCATAGTTGCCCACGAAGGCCACTACCTCCATGTTTTTGGTATTCCATGCGGGGTCTATGGTGAATGAACAGTAGTATGAGAAAGCACCGTCTTTCCACTCGACAGGTTCTCCCCAAGTGGCGTTTACCGCACGGGTAACATGCTGCTGGTAGTAAGTGCCGGAGGCACCTTCCTGCGCTTGCGCCTTGATATCGTTTTCCACGAGGTACACGGTAACACGTGGAGAGGCCTGGTTGTACAGTTCATTGCACACGCCGCCTACACAGACATTGACCACCGAGTTGTTATTGGCCAGTTGCAGGTCTACGCTTATCATGGCATTGGTGCTTTGCTGAAGTTCGGTAGCAGTTACTTTCTCCAGCAGTTCATAGTCAGTCGGCAGGAATACGGGTACAGATTTGCCGGCGTTATTTTCAAAGTAAGCCTTGCGGTTGGCCATGGCAGCAGGGGCATAGGTATCATTGCCGTTGTCGTAGAAGCGCAACAGCTCCTCCTCACCGCTTAAAGTAAGCCAGTCGGTGTAGTAACCTACGTGGTGAGCCACTGCCATTACGTTGGCAGAAAAACGTTCGTCGCCAAGCAGTGTGTGCAGATTGGCGGCAGCGGTAGGGCAGTTGGAGCATTTCTCAGTGGTAAACTCTTCCAGCAATACGTTGCGCACATAAGTGTAGTAAGGTACCGTGGTGTTGTTGGAAGCGTTGCAGTCGGTAGCCCCGTCACTGGCAGTCAGCTCTACCGTCCATTGTGTCTGCGCATGGGTAGCCACGCCAGGGTCGACAATCAGCGATAGGGTAGTGTCTGCCATAGCTGGCAAAGACTGGGCTATATGCACCGTCTGTGTGGGCACATCGGCTGCTTTCAGCGCTATGGTATAACCTTTTGCAGCCTTGGTGCCATAGTTGTGCACTCCTACGCTGAGGCTAAGTGCTGTGGTGCTGACCGATGGGCGCGGTACGATAGTGGCTGATGCCACCCCCAAGTCGTAGTCGGGCATGTTGCTGCCGGCTACCAATGCCTCAATGCTTAGCACCCCTTCAGAACTGATGTCCTGCCACTCGCCATTGCCCTGCTGCAAGAATGAAGTGCCTATGCGGGCTGGCTGCACCGTGCTTACCGCCTCTACCGTGGCACGTTGGCGCAGGCTGTAGCCCACGTAGTAGCCCTCTTGGTTAGTATCAAGCGTGAGCGGCTGGTCAAAGAGCAGTTTGTTCCAGCCCTTTGCCACATTGCCTGTGCCCGTCTTTCTTACCACTTTGGCTTCGGCTATGTTAGGTCCGTCTTTCTTTTTTCTTACCCATACCACCAATGTATCGGTGTTAAGCACATTGACCAGACCTGCCTTTACGCCCACAATGGCGTTGCCCTCATAGCTGTTCAGTGCTTCTTTAGACAGCCACAGTGCGCAGTTGTTCCAGCATTTTCCGTTCTTTTTATGACTGCTTTCCGTGTTCACCTTTCCATTGCAGTAACCTATGGAAAGGGTGTCGCTCTGTGCCTGTGCCCCTATGGCAGCCATCAGGCAGAGCAAGCTGAATATTGTTTTTCTCATATTAATATGCTTTATTGACGGGTATTGATTGCCAGGGCTGTGCAAGAGCGGTGCAATCGGCTTCTGAAAGCACTGCTCTTGCCAGCTAACAGCGGTGCAATCGGCACGTAAAAGCTATGCTTTCGCAAGCCAATAGCACTGCTTTTTGCAAAACAACCTGTTTTGTTGTTGCATTTTTTGCCTTGCCGGCACTATTTCCTTACCTTGCTGACAGTGTTGCCACGCTTGATGAGATAGACGCCTTTAGCGGCGTTGCTGTTGCTGATGCGGCGGCCCGACAGGTCGTAGACAGCAGCAGGCTGCTGGCCGTTGCCAGTCTTTATGCCCGCTATGCCGGTGGCATCAGGCAACAATACCTTGCATTCTGCTGAGGTATAAGAAAGGTCGGTGCCATCGGTAGCACGCACTGTAAAGCTGTAAGTCTGTCCTGCTTCCAAGCCATTGAAGGCATAAGCAGTCTTGCCTCCGGTCTTTACACCGTTGTAGTTTTCAACTGAATGACGTTCCATTTGGTTGATTGTAGCCATCACATCGTCTATTACCACGAAGCCGCTCTGGCGCTCCAGGCGCAGACGAACCTTGACAGCACCGGCAGCTTCTATATTGACAGTAGTGCCAACGGTAGGAATATCTATCGTTTGCAGCTCTTTCCAGTCATCGCCATCGGCGGCTTCCACATGTAGTTTGGCATCAGCCTTGCTGGCGCGTATCCACAGGTTGAGGCTTTTTATTTTAGCTTCCGGATAGGCTACGATAAGATAGTCATTGGTATTGGACAGGCGCAGCGACGGCGATTTCTCGCCATAGTAATTCTTGACACCGTAATACGTCTGACTGTTGGTAGACCACAGCTCAGGCAGTCCGTCATACTTATCGCTAAAGTCGTATCCCTCTTGTGTGCTCTTGTCAGAGTAAGTATGCTTGTAGAGCGATACAAGATAGTCGGTAGCACCGTCTACCTCATTCCAGTTGGCAGAAAAGCCGGTAGACTGTATGTCGGTGGCGTTGAGCCCGACAGGCATCTTCTTGGCAAATACCAACGGCAAGGTCTGTGCATCTACCGTTATGGTGTCTGAGGTATAGCCGCCCACCTTGGCAGCCACCTCCACGCTGTAGTCTGTGAGTGGTGTCAAACCGTCAATGAGCAGCTTGTCTACCGTAGGATAAATCTTCTGGTTCATGCCTTGCAGAAATACCTTCTGGCCGTTGGCATCAGTGGTGTAGGCACTCACACAGTAGCTCTTGGCATCAGCCACAGGCGTCCATGTAGCCACAAAACTACTGTCTTTGATGTCTGACAGCAGCACAGGTTCAGGCGCAGCCAACTTGTATCGGGTGCCTGCCAACAGCAAACGTATGGTGTCGTTGCGCTCCGCTACATCGTCAATCTTGTACAGTGCAGTGCCGTCCCACGCCTTCAGCTGATATTGGGTAATGCCACTGGTGCCGGGAAAGATGTCGCCGCTGCGGGTAGCTTCAGTGGCAGTGCCGTCGGCTTCCACTATATCCACACGCTGATGTCCGGGCTGCACGTTTACAGTGTTGCTTTTCCATGCCGTAGTATCAATGTCTATGTGCCACAACAGCATGCCATGACCGGGCAGATACTTGTCCCAGCCCGTCTTTTGGCGGTTTTCCATCACATAGAACTCACGCCCGTTGGTGCCCTCTACCGGCACACGGTATGCCTTGTTGCAGTCTACAAGGTTAGGCAGGGTGCTGATGGTGTCGGCATTGAGGTTCAGGTCGTGGTAGTTGAGCCAGCCCAATTCAGCCCGCTCAAAAGCCGAGAAAGTAGGCGGAGTGTTCATGTTGTTGTTGTAAGAACCACTGGCCATGGTATCCCATGAACCCAAGCCAAAGGTCATCATGCCATAGCTTACATCGTAATGGTCTGCCAGTCCGAGCACATGTCCAAACTCATGTACAAACGTGCCGATACCCGTTGGCAGCAGTGTGCCGTCAGCATAGTATCTCAGCTCATTGCTGCAAGTGTAGCGGTCTATCTGCTTGCCGTCGAGCGTAAGGTCTTGTTTCCAACCCCCTTCGCCCAGGTAATAAGAGTGAGGCCATATCAGTTCTGTGCCGTTAGGCGTGTCTGCCTGTCCGTTGCCGGCGTAGAAAAAGTAGATGTTGTCTACCTTTCCGTCGTTGTCAGTATCGTATTGCGAGAAATCTATTTGGTCATCGAGTGCCTTGCACGACTCAATGATGGCCTCATAAATCTTGGCATCCTGCGAAGGCTTGTCGCTTCCGTAGTAAGATGCCTCGTGAGACAGCGTAACAGGACCTACCACTACAAACTCAGGATCAAACAGACCGTTGGACGCGTCCAGATAGAAATCGCGGGCAGAACCGTTGATACCGCCGTCATAAGTAAAGCCCGGCTTGTTCAACAAGTCGGTAAAGAACTGCTGAGGGTTGCTGATGGAGGTAAACTTCTTGTCGCTAAACTCCCACAGGATGACCAGTGTCTTCTGGTGTCCTATGGTAGGAAAATCGTTGATACGCATGCGGAGCGGTCCTCCTTGGGTAGCTGTTGGCACAGAATAGCGGCGCAGTGTGGGCTGAAAAGGCACATTGTTGATACTCATTGCAGCCTTCTCCATCGCCTTTACGTCCATGCTCTTGACATAGTTGCGTGCTTTTTCTTCGCGTTGGGCAGCGTCTTTGGCAATGATGCCGCTACCTGTCAGACGGTTGTTTTGCAGTTTGGCATACTCAAAAGCACGTTTTGCAGTATTGTAGAAAAGTGGTTTGCCGTCTTCGGAAAACAACATGTGGCGGTGTTCATCACCGCGCATCATCACCGTAATATAGCTACCGCCCGGCTGCTTCAGCTTCTTGGGCTGAGGGTCAGCTGGAATAGCACTGGCTGTTTGAAATGCTGTCAGCACCATAAAAGCCATGACAGCCCATTTGTTTGTTTTCATTTTATATCTTTAAAGGGGTTTGAATAAAAAGAAAGAGAAGTAAAAGAAGCCCCCTTAAAAGGAATCCTCTCAGACTTCTCTTCTACAAAATTATCACTGAATAGTTATCTTACATTGACCTTATAAGTCTTCTTTCCGACTTTGGCAATGTACACACCGGCAGGCACGTTCACTGTTTCGGTAGCAGCGCTGACGCTCTTTGCCACGCGCTGACCGGCAGCATTGTAGATGACTACGTTGCTTCCGTTGGCACCGGTAATGGTAATTGTACCCTTGCCGCCTGTAACTTGAGCTGCATCAGCATTCACATCGTCAATGCCTGTGCTTACTGCAACAGTGTTGGAGAGTTGAGATTCGCCCAAGTCATATACCGCACTGACAGCATAGTTGCCGCTGCCTGCGGTGGCTTTAGCCTTGTTCTCGGTTACACGGGCTGTGCTCTCAAGACCGTTGTAGACATTATAGCCCAGCAATACAGGAGCTTTAGCCTCGGTGTAGCTAAGGTTGTCAATCATGATACCGAAGTCGTCCTTTATAGTGTGTATGGCTACATACTTGGCATCGGCAGGAAGAGTAACCTTTACTTCTTTCCATTCACCAGTGGTTTCGTAGCCAACGGTCTCTATTTTGTTGGTAAATGAAGCAGGATCACGGTCGGTGTTGGAGGTCAGTACCTCAATGGAAGAAGTAGCTTCGTTGGACAGTGTCATGAACGAAAGCTCGGTTCCACCCTTTACTTCAGGTGAGATGAACCAGTCATCATCAGGATCAGTGTTTGTGCGTCCATCGGCATCGGCACCGTAGTTGCCGAAGTGTATCAGGCACTTCTCGCCTTCGTAAGGAGTCCATGCTGTGGCAGTAGGACACCCTGCCTCCTTTGCGCTCCAGGTCATCCATGCGAATGGTTGGTTGGCATAAGGCCAATAGTTGCCGTAGTACTGTACAAACGTAAGTGTCAAGTGCCCGTCGCCGTCGTAGGTTGTCCAGTTGTCAATGTTGTCCACCTTAAAGGCAGGCTGGTCTTCGAAGCCGAGTGTTACCTTGCGACCGTCCGTTTGCTCAGGTGCTACCCATGCCAAGTCATCATTACCGCTAAGGGCAAGGTCGGTAGGAGCGGGCAGATTTACCTGCGTTGGGTTGAGTTCAACCTCCGTACTGCAGTTGTTGTCGGCATTGGTATCACCGTCATAGAGCACCTCAGCACTGTACACAAGCTCTTTCTGAGCCGCTGTGATAGGCAGAGTGAAGTGGTAGGTTACAGCCTTTCCCAATGCTAAAGGTTCTGTTGCCTCCTCTTCGGCTATGGTTTCGCCATTAACAGTGAACAGTACTGAATAGTTGTTGGCAGTCTCTGCACCGTTGTTGCTTACCGTTACGGCTATGTCTGCGGTATCGCCCACTACCGGTGCGTAAGGCTGAGAGATGGAAGCAAGGGCAAGGTCGTTGCCGGTAGCCTCGTGAATGTTCCACTTGTCGGCAAAGATACGTACGCTTGGGTCTGGCACATAGGCTGTAAGACCTAACTGAGCCTTCTTGCCTACTAACTTGGAAAGGTCAAACACATGCTCTGTCCAGCCGTTGTTGCCGGTCAAAGAGGTACTGTCGCTTGCGGCAATGAAGTCTTTGCTGCCGTCCACTGTGGCGGTAATCGTAACGTAAGCCTCTTTAGGCATGGCATCGGAGTGGTGCAGCCATACAGAGAATACAGGCTTCTTGGCATTGGTAAAGTCGATGATGGGTGAAACAAAGCTGCTTGATGCATCTTCACTTCCATGGTTAACGAATACCAAGTCTGTACCATCATTGTCTACGGCTTGTATCTTGTCATTGTAGTAACCACCGTCTATAGTCCATGCTTGGTTGTTTTTGCCTTGATAGATAATGTAGGGTGAGTGGTCAACCCCTTTGCTTGTAAATGCCTCTTCGAACGGAAGGTCATAAGGCTTGCCCATTACGATGCCTGCACGGGCATAGTCAGACATGCCTTGGTCATTGGAAGCTGTAACGCTGAATACGTATTGGTTCTGTGCCTCTGCTGCGTCTTTGATAGTTACTTCTATGCTTGTCTCATTGTCAGAAGAGCCTAACTCCACATCAGAAGGACTGCTGTTAGCATCGTATTTGTATATTTTATAGTTTAAGGTTGAGGGGTCTACATATCCTCCATTGACGCCTTCAGTAGGGGCATCCCATGAAAGGTTTGCCACGGTGCGGTCTTCGCCCCAGCTTATTTTCAAGTTGCTGATAGCCTTTGGCACGTCAGCGCCTACAAATTTGGTAATGGATACCGGCCAGCCCTCGCCGTCGGCATTGGCAGCTATTATCTTATAGGTGTTCCAACCGTGTACGGCTGTAACCTTGATAGAAGCGTTGCCACCAGGCTGAACCTTGCTTTCGGTAGCTACGACCTTGCCGTCCTGGTCGTAAACAGTAACCTTTGCAAGGCTTGAAAGGTTATTGCCGTTGATGGCGGTAGCAGGAAGCTTGAAGCTCAGTGTGCCGCCTAAAGCACCTTTTTCGTCAGCTTTGAAGGTGAGAGAACGTACCTTGTCAGGAGCAGTAACAGGGGCTACGGCCTTCACGCTGAGGTCATCTATTGACCAGTATGCATCACCTCCGATACTGTAGTTATAGAAGCCGAAGTTGTAGGTGCCGCTTTCTGAAGGACGGAAGTAGACCTCATGCAATTCGTCTTTGACCTTGGTAGAGTATCCTTGCAGGTCTTCCAACACGTTGTTTTGGTCTTCCGGTGTGTTGCCTTGGCCGACAGTGGTGCGTAAATAGTTGCTGCCACTGAGCTTGTAAGACATTTCGTAGAGTTTGTTGCCGTCCAGCTTGAATGATGGAGTTATCAACCAGTCGTCTCCTGAACCTCCACCGGAGGTGATATTGTTGTAATAATTGTTCCACATCCAGGTGCGATAGGAACCGTTGTTGTCCAAATTCAAAACGGTAAAGCCATCCAGACAGTTCTTGTCAGAGAAGTCATTGGCGTATGGTAAAGGTGAGTATTTGCCTGCACTTACACGGTTGGTCTTTACGCCAACGCCCGTGTTGTCATGGCTGATAGCGTAAATAGTGTAGCTGTAAGTCTGTATCTCATCTGCCAGGTCATTGTCTTGAACGGTGGTATTGGCAGTGCCATCGGCTATTACCTTGCCATCGTTGTTGCGAACTACCTTGTATGTAAGGTCTGAAGCGTCAAATTTGGCACCGAAGTCGGCATAACGTCCTTCTGCAGGAGCTTTCCATGAGATGGTGGCAACATCGCCCAAGATAGCCAATGTCGGTGAACCTACGCTGGCTGGAGCATCGTAACCGCAAGCCACAAAGGTGTTGGCACGGGCTTGTTCCAGCTCGTTCCATAGAGGATAAGCCTGCACGGTGATGGCATGCACACCGTCGGCAAGGTCGAGAGAGAAAGAAACCTTGCTGCCATAAGTGATGCTTGAAGGCATGTCAGCAGGCGTAACGTATTGGTTGTCTACGATGACATAGCAGCGGAAGTTCTTCGATGCGTAGGAAGGAAGAGTGATGTCGTTGCCCTCGGTGTCTTTGTTTGGCACGGTAAAGCTGACGGTTACCTTGTTGCTTCCATCGGCAGCATCGGCCTTGAGGTCTGTGATGTCTGCCAGATGATACTTGAAGTAGCTTGTCTGAGACTCAGGACGCTGATAGAAAAAAGTGAAACCGGTAGGTGTCTTTTCTACCAATTCTGTTTTCAATACATTGTCTTTGGCGCCGTAAGCCAAGAACGGAGCTACCTTATAATACTGTGTGCCGTTGTTGAAATCGTAGTGATTGACGAGCAGATAGCCAGTGTTGCCGTCGTAAATCATCGGTTGCAGACCGTAGGTGTATTGTGTTGGAATATCCATACGACCTATTTTCTTCTTTTCAAGGGTCTGTGCATTGATTTCATATAAATAGAGTGAGTCTGTATATACCTGGAACCTGAGTATTCCACCTGTAGCAGTGAAGGCTTTGGGCACAAAGTCGTTCTTTGCTTCATCGTTGTATCCGCCGATATAGCCGATACGTTTGAGCTGGCAGGTGGCAGTGTCGAGCACATTGAGATAATAGCTCTCGGTATCTCCTTCAGGCATGTTGGAGTTGAAAGAGACGGCATATACAATGTCGTTTTGGTCGTCATAGCTCAGCAAGTAAGGCACACGGTCTTTGCCGTTTTTGTCGAGTGTGAATGTCTTTTGGCTGAGACGTTCCAATGTGTTGGCATCATACACGGTGCGTGTAAGGGTCGTAAAGTTGCCTGTACTCGTGTCTTGATTAGGCAAGAAGCTGTAAAGTTTGCCTTTGGCCATATACGAATAAGGTGAGAGACCATTGTCTGAAGATACGGTATCACACTCGAAAGGCTTGAGATTATAGTTGACCAATCCTCCTGTAGCAGTGGTTCCGTCTTCCGCTACGCCAGCTGCTGCATTAAAGCCTGTATAAGTCCATTTGCTTGCTTCTGCCTTGTTGGCAGCCTTTCTGGGCTGTATGCGCTGGGTGGTGGTAGGGGTGGTACCCTTGTTTACCACAAATTGTCCGTAGACAGTGCGATCACTTTGGCTATAAAGGGGCAAATTACTCTTGAAGTTCTTTGCTGCTTCCTCTATAGATTTCTGGTTGTCGGCAGCTTTCTTCTGAGTAGCTGTCAACGATGTCGCATCGGTTTGCTTCTTTGGAGCAAACGAAACCACAGACTGCCCAACTGCTCCAACGGAGTAGCCCAGACCGACCACGGTAAGCGTCATCATCAAATTGGTAAATCTATTCATGCGCAAACTATTAAAAAGTGATTAATGTTATGAACTGTTTTTTTACGATTGCAAAATTAATTTTTATCTGTTTTATTTGCAAACATTAAGGCTTCTACTCCTTTTAGTTTCTTGAATTTTAAATAGAAAAGTAGCAAAAAGACTATAATTGTTGCACTTTTAGAATAAATATAATATGTTTATGCTGCAATGTAAAACATAAAGTAAGACTTGGATTCTTGAAAATTAAAATCCGTTTCATTTCTTTTTATTTTGCATTTTACTCGGCTTGCACTATCTTTGCACTTGTTATGGACTATAAGAAATTATGTACTTTATTTACAGTAGCCTTGCTATGGCTGTTGTCGGTTGCACCTTCCATGGCTATGGAAGAGCAGGCAGGGTCGGCCATTGTGCAGAAGACAAAAGGTGATGCCTGCTATAATGCAGGGCGGTTTTCAGAGGCTTTGGAGTTTTATACCAAGGCTCTGGATATATCAAAGAATGAAGAAAATGAGCGAATCTACTATGCTTGCTTGGGAAACATTGGCAATATCTATGCCAGCATGGACGACCTGAAGCGTGCTGTCCACTATTATACGCGTGGCTATGAGGCTTCTGCAAAGAGCAAATACATAGAGTTGCAATGGCGCTTTGCGGTCAATCTGGTGTCGGCTTATTGCCAACTGAAAGACCCGAAGAGTGCAAAGGCTTTCTTTCAGATGCAGATGCAACTGCCTATCAAGGGCGTACAGCAAAAGGAATACTACTTTTTGATAAACCAGGCTTATATAGCTGAGGCAGAGAACAAGCCACAGATGGCACGCTACTACTTGCAGAAGGTGTGCGATTTTGCCGTTGACCATAAGATGGATCCTAACTACAGTCTGAATCCTTTGGTAGATCTTGGCAGACTGTATATGAAGGAAGGCAATGTAAAAGAGGCGCTGGCTTGCTTCAGAAAGGCACAGCATGGCTTGCTGAAGCTGCCCCATCAGGAGGCTTTGGTAAGTGTCTATAAGGCTATGACTGAGGCTTTCAGGCAGCAGGGACAGGCAGACAGCGCTGCTGTGTACCACCGCCGCTACCTCAGCATGTCTGATTCGGTGTTCAACATGAGCCAGTTTACCATGGCTGGCAGCAAGCTTTTTGAGTATGAGAATGCCGAGACACAGAAGCAGATTAACCACCTTGTGTCGCAGAACCACATTCAATGGGGGGTCATCAGCGTGTTTGTACTGTTGCTTGTTGCCTTGGCACTGCTCTATACAGCTCTTAGACGCAAGACCCGAAGTCTGCAAGAGGCACAGCAGCTTTTAGTGAGCAAGAATGAACAACTGATGCAGAGCGACCGCAAAAGCAAGCAGCTGCTGCAACAGTATGTGCAGGCTATGAACGAGAAACAGCAGAAACCGACAGCCACTCATGCTCCTGCTGATGAACCGCAGGCGGATGATGTGGCTGAAGACAAAGACAAACAGCAGGGCGAACGCACAGGTGTAGCCATGAACGAAGAGCAGCGCAACCGCTTGCTGAACAGCATTACTACGGTGATGGAGGATGTGAGCATTATCTCAAACTCTAACTTCAATCTGTCTATGTTGGCAGAAATGGTGGAGTCTAACACCAAGTATGTATCGTGGATTATTAACGAAACGTATCACAAAAACTTCAAGACTTTGCTCAATGAATACCGTATTCGCGAGGCATGCAAGCGGCTGTATGACAAAAAGCACTATGGCAACATGACCATACAGGCTATCTATGAAGAGTTAGGTTACAACTCGGCAGCCAGTTTTATACAGGCTTTCAAAAAGGTAAACGGCATGACGCCATCGGTATATCAGAAGTTGAAGGCGCAGGAAACGGACGCAACGAAAGAATAAGTGCATATATAATATACTATGTATAGGTCATGGACGGACAATAAGGACTATTGAAAAAATCCTTGTTGTCTGTCTTCTTTTATGGAGCTGTCAGCCGTGTTTGTTTTTACTTGTATTTTGCTTGCTTGCCAATAGCTATGTTATCACTTGCCGATTGCAGTGCTATTAGCCGGTGATTGCAATGTTATTGGCAAGCGATTGCAGTGCTATCGGAAGTCAATTGCTATGCTTTTGGAATGGGAACAGAATGAGAAAACTGAATGCGTGGGAAGAAATGAGTTGACGTAAGGGTATAAAAAAAGGAGTACCGCTGTACTCCAACCTTTTGTTAACCTTAAATCTAATACTATGAAAAACACGTTGCAAAGGTATGAATTTTCTGAAAATGTGCAATACTTTTTATGCACTTTTTTTGCAGGAAATGCCATTTGTTGATTTATGTCAATCAGAATAGCCTATAAAACATTGAAAGCCATGGCTTTAACTAATATTTTCAGTAAAATGAAAGGCTGCTGTTTGCGCACCCAAGAGTGGCATTTCCATTCCATTTTTCAGCCCTGCGGCAAGCGGAAAAGCAGTGCCTCTGCTTCACTCTTTTATCCGCCTTGTTGGTTGGTGGATGGCATCAAAATTATCTATCCATTGAATTAAATAGACTGCATGCGTCCAATTCCCGAAAAAATGTGTATATTCGCATCTTATAATACCTAATATATAGAATAGCCATGGAAGTACTGTTGCATTATATATGGAAGCATAAGCTGTTTCCGCTGCACCCCTTGACCACTGTTGACGGACAATCCATAGAGGTGATAGACGCCGGACTGCACAACCGGCACCAAGGTCCCGACTTCTTTAATGCGAAAGTAAAGATAGGCGGCACACTGTGGGTGGGTAATGTAGAGATACACGACAAGTCGAGCGACTGGTATCTGCACGGCCACGACAAAGATGCCGCTTACAACAATGTAGTGCTGCATGTTACGGGGCAGAACGATGCCGATGTTACGACAGCCAATGGCAAGCAGGTGGCGCAAATGGTGCTTGCGGTGCCCCGGCAGGTGGCAGACAACTATCAGCAGTTGCTCTCTACCGACAGCTATCCGCCCTGTTATGCCGTTATTCCGCAGCTTTCTCAACTTACGGTACACTCATGGATGAGTAGCTTGCAAGCCGAACGTCTGGAGCAGAAGACCCGACAGATAGAGCAGCGTGTGGCACTTCAAGGCGGCTCTTGGGAGTATGCACTCTTCGTAACCTTGGCACGTAACTATGGCTTTGGCGTCAATGGCGATGCCTTTGAGGCATGGGCACAGGGCTTGGGCCTGAATGCCATAGCCCATCATCGCGACGACCTGTTCCAGATAGAAGCCATGTTTATGGGGCAAGCAGGGTTGTTGGATCTTCATACCGTGCCGGAGCGTTACCGGCAAGATGCCCTCAGCGAGGGATACTTTACCCGTTTGCAGCGCGAGTATGCCTATCTTGCCCATAAGTTTGGGCTTCAGCCTATGGATGCAGGGCAGTGGCGTTTTCTCAGGTTGCGTCCGCAGAACTTTCCACACATACGCATCTCGCAGTTGGCACAGCTCTATCATTTGCACCGTTTCCAGCTGAGCACACTGATAGAGTGTACTACCGTGGAGCAGCTGGCAGACCTGTTGGAAACCTGTGTTACACCTTATTGGGAGACCCATTATACCTTTGGCTCCACCAGCTGCAAGACACGCAAGCGGCTTTCGCCGGCATCCATCCGTCTGCTGATTATCAATACAGTGGTGCCTACGCTCTTTGCCTACGGCCGCCACCGCTCCAACGAGCAGCTCTGTCAGCGCGCTTTCGACCTGTTGGAACAGTTGCCTACCGAGAACAATACCATTGTGCGCACTTGGCAGCAGTGCGGTATAGTTCCCTCATCGGCTGCCGACAGCCAGGCTTTGCTGCAACTCAAGCGCGAATATTGCGACAAGCGCGAGTGCTTGCGCTGCCGTATAGGCTACGAATATCTGCGTGGACAACAGTCTGAATCTTGAACTTTATGCCGCCATTTGACGTGTGTAATCGGATTTTTACAGTACCTTTGCATACAGTTTTGGCTGTTCTTGCAGGACAGCGGCAACATGCTGCATTGCCATGAGCAACCAGACAGTACCCTATAATGACCCGAAACATGAAATATATATTTGAAACCCGCATGATGGTTCGCGACTATGAGTGCGACATCGAAGGCATTGTCAACAATGCCAACTACCTGCATTATGCAGAGCATACCCGCCATCTGTTTTTGCAGAAGTGCGGTCTGAGCTTTGCAGAGATGCACCGTAAAGGCATAGATGCCGTGGTGGCACGCATGAACTTGCAGTTCAAGACACCCTTGCAGTGCGACGATGAGTTTATCTCTTGTCTGAATTTGCGCAAGGAGGGCGTGCGTTATGTGTTTCAGCAAGATATATATCGCGCCAGTGACCATAAGGTATGCTTCAAGGGAGTGATAGACTTGGTATGTCTGGTCAACGGCAAGTTGGCCAACAGCAAGGAGTATGATGAGGCTTTCAGCCAATGGTTGTAGACCCCTATGGAGCGCAACATAGAACTGGTTAACAAGCTGACACTGTCGCGCCTTACCTACTTTCAGCAGGGAGGAGCTACCAAAGAGTGCGAACATTTTGGCTCTGCCACGGCGGCCATGGAGGCACGCAGCGATATGGCTCGTGCACGGCTGCGGGGAGCCAACGGCTCTGATTCTGCCCTGAAAGCCATAGAAGCAGCCCGGCAAAAGGCAGAGGAAGAACTGGCTTTTGCCGAAAAAGCTGGCATAAAGGTGCTGGCATGGGGCGATGCAGACTATCCACAGCGGCTCAAAGGCTGCGATGATGCCCCTTTGGTGCTGTTCTCCAAGGGCAACGCTACGCTCAATGTGCCCCGTGCCGTCAGCATAGTGGGCACACGCAACTGCACGCAGTATGGGCAGGATTTTATCAAAAAACTGGTGGAAGAGCTGTCAGCGATGTGTCCTCAACTGCTCATAGTGAGTGGCTTGGCGTATGGAGTGGACATTCATGCCCATCGCGAAGCCATGGACAACAAGTTGCCTACGGTGGCTGTGCTGGCACATGGTCTGGACCGTATCTACCCTTCTTTGCACCGGCCTGATGCGGTGCGTATGGTGGAACACGGGGCACTGCTCACCGAATACTTTACAGGCACACGCCCCGACAAGCTCAACTTCTTGCGCCGCAACCGCATTGTGGCAGGACTGACAGATGCCACCGTGGTCATAGAAAGTGCCTCTCATGGCGGCGCATTGGCCACGGCACGCATAGCCAAAGACTATGGTCGACAGGTAATGGCGGTGCCGGGGCGCGCCACAGACACTTACTCGCAGGGCTGCAACAAGATAATCAGAGACCGGCAAGCCACACTCATTACCTCGGCAGCAGACCTCATGTTCATCTTACAGTGGGCAGACGAAGCGCAGATGGCACAGAAGCGGAAGGCGGGTATAGAGCTTTCGCTCTTTCCTGACCTTACGGAAGAAGAGCAGCAACTGGTCAACTTGTTGCAGACAGAAGGCGACTTGCAGCTGAACAGCATGACCATGAAAACCTCACAACCTGTTAACCAAGTGGCTGCCAACCTGTTTTCGCTCGAAATGAAGGGCGTGGTAAGGGTATTGGCAGGAGGCATTTATCACCTTATATCATAGTAAAAAGAAAATGAAAATAGGCAATATACAGTTTGGTGACAGACCTTTGTTTCTGGCACCGATGGAAGATGTAACAGACATAGGCTTCCGCTTGCTCTGCAAACGCTTTGGAGCCTCTATGGTTTATACCGAGTTTGTAAGTGCTGAAGCACTGGTACGCTCGGTGCAAGCCACGATAAAGAAGCTTGCCATCAGCGATGTGGAGCGGCCCGTAGGCATACAGATATACGGTAGAGACGTGGCTTCGATGGTTGAAGCGGCCAAGATCGTGGAACAGGCAGGTCCCGACTTGATAGACATTAACTTTGGTTGCCCGGTCAAGAAAGTGGCTGGCAAGGGCGCAGGAGCAGGCATGTTGCAGAATATTCCGCTTATGTTGGAGATAACGAAAGCCGTGGTGGATGCTGTGAAAGTGCCCGTAACGGTGAAGACAAGGTTAGGATGGAGCAACGACAACCTTATCATTACCGACTTGGCGGAACAGTTGCAAGACTGCGGCATACAGGCACTGACCATTCATGGGCGTACAAGGGCACAGATGTATACAGGGCAGGCAGACTGGACTTTGATAGGAGAAGTAAAGCGAAACCCACGCATACATATTCCGATTATTGGCAATGGCGACATCACTACGCCAGAACAGGCGCGCCAAGCGTTTGAACGTTATGGGGTGGATGCAGTGATGATAGGGCGCGCTACCTTTGGCCATCCGTGGCTGTTTAAGGAGTTTCGTGATTATCTGGACGGCAAAGATCCTGACCCTACCATGGACTTTAACTGGAAATTGGATGTGCTTGAAGAGCAGCTTCGCATCAATGTGGAGCGCATAGACGAGTATCGTGGCATCTTGCATACACGCAGACACTTGGCTGCCAGCCCGATATTCAAGGGCATTCCCAACTTCAGGCAAACGCGTATTGCCATGCTTCGTGCTGCAAAAATGGAAGAACTGACGGCTATTCTCAATGATATAAGGCAGCAGTATGCCAATGGCACGCTTGGGGCAGGGCCGCAAACGCAGGGCGAGGAGGCTACTCCAGTGATTGCAACAGATTGAAAGTAAACTGCAGTGATACCAATAGCGCTAACGGCACAGTGGCTTGTCAAAGGCAAACCACTGTGCCGTTAGCGCTTTATTGTATGGTGAGGGTTATATGCTTATATAGTAAAGGGCATGTGCTTGCAGTGTGGCTGTTAGGCTATTTCATGGCTGTCAGTGTGCTTTTGCGGCTTTTTGCGCCGCTTGTAGCACAGCGCAAAGTCGCACAGTCCACAGGTATAGTCAAGCTTTTTGACACTTTCGCCCACACCGATGACTCCACTTACCGACTTGATGGGTACCATCAAGCTGGAGGGTGTGAGCCTGACGCCACACGGTTCGGGCGTGGGGAAAAGGCTGAAGAGCTGTTGCTGCTGCGACACATGCCAGCCACAGTAGCCTGGGCTGAACCTGTTGGTGTGGTGCCAGCCATGTGTCTGGAGCGTAGCTTGCAGCGAAGTCTCCATCAAGTCGGCCGTTCGCTCCGCCAATACACTGCCAACAGAGTCTGCTAAATAGGCCTTTACCATGTCGCCTTCGGCCTTCAACTGCTGCTGAAAGGCTTCAAACGCCATACCACCGGTAGCCACAAAGAAGGCAAATGCTTGCGAACCGCGCAACTGTCGGCTGATGATGCGCCCTATTTGAAACGTTTTGCCACCCACGGTAAGCGTGTGTTGCTGCTCGTCAAGGGTGCCCTTGGCCAGGAAAAAGCAAAATTGCGGACGCAGGAAACTGCTGATACGGGCCTCTATATCGCTCAACTCGCGCAGCACATCGGCATCAGGCGTACTCTCGCCATAGCCCATTTGCTCGTAGATATCTTTCTGTTGGATGCCTAAGTCGGCATAAGTAACCTCTTGTGTAAACATAATTGAAAGAATGGATGATGGCTGTTGACAGGCTAACAAGAGTACAAAGTGGCTTTTATCCTGTTGCTTTACCGTATTGCTTCCTATGGATAAACCGCCTTTATAACTGCTTATTGCTCCTTACCCGTAGCCACTTGCAGTGCTTTCTTTACGATATCGCTGTTTTGGTTGATAACAGCGAAGTACTCACTCATGTCAAACAAGTCTCTTGCCACCAAGGCCTTCACTTGTGTTTGCAGTGCAGGCAGCGTCTTTTGGCGCTCATCGGCAGTCTTGTTGCCTAACTTCTGCTTCTCGCCTTCTTTCAAGATAGAGTCTGTGAGCTGTGCCGGTACCGTGAAGTTTTTGTTGAAGGCTTCGAAAGTAGGATAGCTTTTGTGCAGCTTTTTGCGGTTATTGTCAATGTAGCGCAAGCACTTTTCAATGACAATACCTTTGGCCACGAGCTCTCTGTGCAACTTGGTATACTGCAAAGTGTCAAGCGGTACGAAATAGTCTGGCATGATACCGCCTCCACCGTAGACTGTTCTGTGCTTTTTTACGGTGTAGAACTTGAGCGAATCGGCAAAGTGTATGCTGTCGCTATTGGTGAGTTCGCCATGCTTCAGGCGGTTGTCAAAGTCTTTGGCATAGTCTGCCAGATCTCCTTTTTTATAGGGCTTCTGTATGCATCGGCCAGAAGGTGTGTAGTAATGGGCTATGGTAAGACGTATCATAGAGCCGTCGGGAAGTTCCAATGGGCGTTGAACAAGACCCTTGCCAAAGGAACGTCGGCCGATTACTGTGCCGCGGTCTTGGTCTTGTATGGCTCCTGTTACAATCTCTGCAGCCGAAGCTGTAAACTCATTGACGAGCACATAGACTTTGCCTTGCTGCAACTTGCCGTTGCCTTGGGCTTTATAGTCGGTGCGGTTGGAGGTGCGTCCCTTGGTGTAAACAATGAGATCGTTTTTAGCCAAGAACTCATTGGCTATCTGAACAGCGGCTTGCAAATAGCCGCCGCCATTGTCTTGCAGGTCGAGTATGAGGTCTTTCATGCCCTGGTTGCTGAGTTGTTGCACGCCATCCATAAACTCCTTATAGGTGGTAGCGCCGAAATTACTGATACGGATATAGCCTATCTGTGGGCGTATCATGTAGATAGCATCGATGCTCTTGACCGGTATCTTGTCGCGTTTTACGGTAAAATACAGGGTTCCTCCTATGCCCCGGCGCACGATACCTAACTTAACTTTCGTGCCACGCGGACCACGCAACCGCTTCATAATAACGTCTCTTGCCATTTTTACGCCAGCGATGGCGGTGTCGTTGACCGACACGATGCGGTCGCCAGCCATGATGCCTACTTTCTCTGACGGGCCTTTTGATACGGGTTGGATAACGAGTAGGGTATCGTCTACCATGTTAAACTGTACCCCGATGCCGTCAAAATTGCCCTGAAGAGGCTCGTTCATGGCTTTTACTTCTTCGGGATTGGAGTAAGAAGAGTGTGGATCAAGCTTCTCGAGCATGCCTTTGATAGCATCTTCTACCAGCTTTGACTCGTCAACAGAGTCGACATAGAAGTTGTTGATGGCCATTTCGGCTATCTGAAGTTTGCGCAGTGGGCTGTTGCCAGAGAAGTTAAAGCGTATTTGCGCTGTGGCACTTGTCAGGCAAGTGATGATGACCAGCAGGGTCAATGCTATTCTTTTCATGTGCATAAAGTATGTCTTTGTAGGGTGGCAACGGTGTGTCGGCTGTGTGGTTGCGCCCGGATGCCACTTTAATGATAAGCTGATGATATCTTATAATAATATGTATTAGCCGGTATAATAATACGTATCAGTCAATGGGGTCGGTGTCTGCTTCAGGCAAGTCCTCTTCAATGACCAGATTGTCTATAATGAAGTTTTGCCGTTCAGGGGTGTTTTTGCCCATGTAGTAAGCCAGGAGCTTCTGCACTTGGTCTGTTTTGTGCAGCGTAACTTGCTCCAATCGTATGTCGGGACCGATGAAGTTGGCAAATTCGTCGGGGCTAATCTCACCGAGACCTTTAAAGCGTGTGATTTCAGGTTCAGGTCCAAGCTCCTCTATTGCCTTCAGTCTTTCCTCTTCGCTGTAACAGTAGCGTGTGATGAAGTCGCCCTTCTTGCCTTTGGCTTCCTCCAGTTTCTTCTTGCCACGTATCTTGGAACGGCGGTTGCGCACGCGGAAAAGGGGCGTCTGCAACACATATACGTGCCCCTTTTTGATAAGGTCGGGAAAGAACTGCAGGAAGAAAGTGATAATCAACAAGCGTATGTGCATGCCGTCGACATCGGCATCGGTGGCCACGATTACCTTGTTGTAGCGTAGCGAGTCGAGTCCGTCTTCTATGTCGAGTGCAGCCTGCAAGAGGTTGAACTCTTCGTTTTCGTATACCACCTTTTTGGTCAGTCCAAAAGAGTTGAGCGGTTTTCCGCGCAAAGAAAATACGGCTTGCGTGTTGACATCGCGGCTTTTGGTGATGCTTCCGCTGGCAGAGTCGCCCTCGGTTATGAAGATAGAGCTTTCCTCCTTGCGGTTGTTTTTGGCATCGGAGAAGTGTATGCGGCAGTCGCGCAGCTTGCGGTTGTGCAGGTTGGCCTTCTTTGCCCGCTCGCGTGCGAGCTTTGTTACGCCTGCCATTTCTTTGCGTTCCTTTTCGCTGGCTTGTATCTTCTGCAGCATTACCTCGGCTACGTCAGGGTTTTTGTGAAGATAATTGTCAACTTCAGTCTTGATAAAGTCGCCCACATACTTGTTGACGCTAACGCCGTCGGGACTCATGGTGAGCGAGCCAAGCTTGATTTTGGTTTGGCTTTCAAACATAGGCTCTTCCACGTTGATGGCTATGGCGGCTACAAGACCATTGCGAATGTCGGTGTATTCAAAGTTCTTGTTGAAGAATTCCTTGATAGTGCGCGCTATGTGCTCCTTGAATGCGCTTTGGTGTGTACCACCCTGGGTGGTGTGCTGTCCGTTTACAAAGGAGTGATACTCTTCACCATACTGGTTGGTGTGGGTAAAGGCTATCTCGATGTCTTCGCCTTTGAGGTGTATGATGGGGTAAATGCCATCGGTGGTCATGGTATCGTTGAGCAAGTCTTTGAGTCCGTTGCGGCTCAGGATGCGCCTGCCGTTGTACATGATGGTAAGACCTGTGTTGAGATAGGTATAGTTTCTCAGCATGGTCTCTATGTAATCATCGTGGAAGGAGTAGTTTTTGAAGAGCGTGTTGTCGGGTTCAAAGAATATGTAGGTACCGTTTTCGTCGTCGGTAGGTTCGGTGTTGTCAGACTGGAGCACACCTCTGGCAAACACGCATGAGCGCACTTGCCCGTCGCGGTAGGACTTTACTTCAAACTTTGCACTGAGTGCATTAACGGCTTTGATACCTACACCGTTGAGTCCTACACTCTTTTTGAAAGCCTTGGAGTCGTATTTGCCGCCAGTGTTGAGCACACTTACCGCTTCGATGAGCTTGCCTTGCGGAATGCCCCGGCCATAGTCGCGCACGCTGACACGGAGATTGTCTTCAATGTCAATCTCAATGCGCTTGCCGGCGTTCATCTTGAACTCGTCGATAGAGTTGTCTATTACCTCTTTCAGCAGCACATAGATACCATCTTCGGGCATGCTTCCGTCGCCCAACCGGCCTATATACATGCCGGGTCGGGTGCGTACATGCTCCATGTCAGACAGGTGTCTGATGTTGTCGTCGTTGTAAGCTACGGTTGGTTGCTGGCTGTCGTCAGCGATGGGTGTATCTTTTTCGTCTGTCATGTTTTACTCTTTACGGTTGTTGTGTGTCAAGATGGTTGATGAGCCTTACCTGTTTGCGCTGCTCGTTCCTTATTGTTCGGGGCACGAGAGCTAAAGCCACTTCTTGTAACAGCGGCGGCGCTTGTGCAGATGAGTTTCAAAATACTGCCATTGTCCTTGCACTTTCTCGTTGGTTTCCATCTCCACTTGGCTCTCACCCCACTTGAAACCATACTGCTGATAGCGGGGTATGAGGTCGGAGAACATGAGCGCATTGGCTCCCTTCATGCGGTATTCGGGCAGCACGCCGAGCAGCAGCAGGTCAACGCCTTCGGTCTTGTGGAACTTGAGCGCACGCAACACGTGCCACCATCCGAAAGGAGTGAGGCGGCCGCGGCGGCACTTTTGCAGGGCGCGGGCCAGCGACGGGATGGTGATACCGGCGGCTACCATCTTGTTGTCGGCACTACGGTCTTCCACAATCGTAATCAAGCTGAGATCTGCCAGCGGGAAATACATGTTGATATACTGCTGTATCTGCTTGTCAGACAGTTCGGAATAGCCGTAGAGGTCTTTGAAGCACACGTTGATAAGCTTGAAGATACGCTTGCCATAGCCCCTGTCAAAGATGTCTGCTTTGGTCAGCTTGCGCACATGCAGGTTGTAACGCTTCTGAATCATGTCAGAAAGCTTCATGAGCTTTTGCGGCACTTCATCGGGCACCATTATCTTGAACTCCACATAGTCGTTGTCTTTTTCAAACTCATGAAACGACTCCATGTGCTCCGGATAATAAGAATAGTTGTAGATGGTAGGCATAGTGCCTAACTGGTCGAAGCCCCATGTAAGCATGCCTTCGGGGTCCATGTCGGTAAAGCCGAGCGGACCGATCATCTCGTTCATGCCCTTGGCGCGGCCATAATCTTCCACAGCCTTGAGCAAGGCTGCCGATACCTGGCGGTCGTCTATAAAGTCTATCCACCCGAAGCGCACACACTTGCGCCCCCAGCGCTTGTTGGCACGGTGGTTGATGATGGCTGCTATGCGGCCCACGATATGCTGGTGAGCATCGTATGCCAGATAATATTCTGCTTCGCAAAATTCAAATGCTGCATTCTTTGATTTGTCCAGCGTGTTCATTTCGTCGCTGAACAGGTTGGGCACATCATACGCATTGCCTGCATACAGGTCGTAATGAAAATCCACGAATTTCTCAAGTTCTTTCTTGTTGCTTACTTTTTTTATTGTAACGGATGCCATATTTGACTATAATAAAATATTTTCAAGCGGCGCAGCAGTTGCCTTCGCGTCAATCAACGTGCGGCAACGTATAGCCTTTCTTGTGAACAACTTAACATGCAAAAATACGGTTTTTATGGCAGATAAAAAAATTATTGGCTATAAATCAGTTGTTTTGCGGCAGATAGACCAATACAGGTAGATGCTTTGCCACTTGCATAGTTCATTGCCAAGGCAGGACAGAGGCGATAAGGCTTTTGGCAAATGCGTCTGCAAGAGCACTGCAATCGGTTGCTCGTTCCATTGCAATCGGAAGCCGATTGCACCGTTATCGCACTGCGGTTGCAGTGCTCTTGCAAGCTGATTGCAGTGCTCTTGGGCGGGCACCGCCGCAAAGCCTTGGCAAAAAGGGGCAAAACAGGCAGAAAAGCACAGGCAAGAGTAGGCTGCAAAGCCCTGCAAACTCCCGCTTTTAAGGCGCAGAAAGTAAATAAATACTTATTTGGTTGGTTAGATAAAATTATTTTATTAGTTTTGCAAAAATATGTGGTGCCTAATGCACATTGGCATTACAACGCCGCAATATATGCTAACTTAAGTAATAAAAACACAGAATAATGACTTTTACAGAACACTGCAACGCTATTTTCAATAGGGTTATAGACGATTATCACCTGACGGATAATGTGGACGCTGCCATCAACAATCCCTTTGACAGGTCTACAATAGACTATAGCCTTTACTTGAAATGCTGGATAGACACAGTGCAATGGCATCTGGAAGACATCATCCGGGACCCGAAGATTGATGCTACTGAAGCACTGCTTATCAAAAGACGCATAGACAGAAGCAACCAGGACAGAACAGACTTGGTGGAGGAGATAGACGCTTACCTGCGCAACAAGTATAGCGATGTAAAGGTAAAACCAGATGCACGCATCAATACCGAAAGCCCGGCGTGGGCTATCGACCGCCTGTCTATCTTGGCACTGAAGATCTATCACATGAAAGAGCAGACCTTGCGAACCGATGCCAGCCCAGAGCATATAGAGAAGTGCCAGGCTAAGCTGAATGTGTTGCTGCAACAGCAGGTAGACCTCAGCACTGCCATTGACCAGCTGCTGGAGGATATAGCCAACGGAGACAAGTATATGAAGGTCTATAAACAGATGAAGATGTATAACGACCCGTCTACCAATCCCGTGCTTTACGCTAACAAAAAGTAAATGAGAACTGAACATATACTGATTATCAGATTCTCGGCTATGGGAGATGTGGTGATGACAGTGCCCGTAGTTTACGCATTGGCCACACAGTATCCCGATGTAAGAATAACGGTGCTGAGCCGTGAATTTGCACGCCCTTTCTTTGAATACATGCCTTCCAATGTAGGCTTTATGGCAGCAGACCTGAAACGGGAGTACCATGGCGTGAAAGGGCTTAATGCGCTCTATCGGCGCTTAGTGGCCAAAAACTTTACCGCTATTGCCGATTTTCACAGCGTGCTACGCTCCAGCTACTTGCGTATGCGCTTCAATATAGACCGCTTTAAGGTGGCACACATAGACAAACACAGAAGCGGACGTCGGCAACTGACTGCTACAACAAACAAAAAACTGGTCCAACAGCCCACATCGTTTCAAAACTATGTCGATGTGCTTAGACAGTTAGGCTATCCCGTAAAGTTAGAGTTCAGTTCCATCTATGGCGAAGGAAAAGGCGACTTGGAGCTGCTGCCGTCGGCATTTACCTACCGTAAGGCAGACTGCGACATGTGGATAGGCATAGCACCTTTTGCCGCACACAAGGGCAAGGTGTATCCTGCCAGACTCATGGAGCATGTCATAGAACAGCTGACAGAGCGGCACCCTCATTGCCGTATCATGCTCTTTGGCGGTGGTATCAAAGAAATGGAGACCATGGCAGAGTGGGAAGGCAGATACGAACAGTGCGTGTGTGCATCCAGCATGTTGGGAGGCATTGCCAACGAGCTGATAGTGATGAGCCATCTTGATGTGATGGTGTCTATGGACAGTGCCAATATGCACATGGCATCCATTGTGGGCACACCCGTAGTGAGCGTCTGGGGTGCCACACATCCGTACGCAGGCTTCTTGGGATGGGGGCAAAGCATGGATAATGTGGTGCAGCTGGACCTGCCTTGCAGACCGTGCAGCATCTATGGCAACAAGCCTTGCATGAGGGGAACCTACCCTTGCCTGAAGAATATATCGCCCGAACAGATAGTGGAAAGGGTAGAGTTTGTGTTGAAACACAACCATGTGTTTTAAGCCCTGGCGCAGTATCTTTTCAATAGAATCTTTGTCATGTGGCAGAGATTGCATAGCCGAAAAACAGCAGATGGCACGCTTTTTGCATAGCAATCAGTGCCAATTTAATATAAACAACGCACCTGCACAAGGCTGTGCAGATGGATTTTACAGTGCAGTGTCATGCTGACAGAAGCCGTAAGCAGTGGCAATGTATGGTTATAAAAAGAAAGGAGACATTATGAAAAAGTATGTTTGCGATGTATGTGGATACATTTATGATCCAGCAGTAGGCGACCCTGACAATGGCATTGAGCCGGGAACAGCATTTGAAGACCTTCCGGATGACTGGGTATGTCCACTCTGCGGCGTAGGTAAAGAAGACTTTTCGCCAGTGGAAGAGTAGGATTTTATCCTTTACCGGTATCAATACAAGTGGCAGCAAAGTGGTATAACATCTCTTTGCTGCCACTTTTGGGCTTTGGCAAAATATTCTATCCTCTTTTGAAAATTCTTAAAAGAAGAGGAGAGATTATTTTTTTAAGAAACCAAGAATTGTCTTGTGATTTATAAAATATATGTTTGCAAGTCATTGCCTTGCATGTTGTTAGCGCACAATTACTTTAGAAGTACGTACAGTTCCATCTGATAATGTTTCAATCTTGATATTTACACCATGTGCAGGAATGGACAAAGTACGACCACTTAGGTCAGTATAGATAACACAGCTGACAGGAGCAGACGTGCTGATAGAAGGCTTGCTGATACCTGTACCGTCTACATAATACCATTCGACTGGGGATTCGTAACGTTTGCTTCCATCCTTGTATATAGTCTTTATGCCCACTTTATTGAATCCAGTAGTATAGAAATTAACTATATGTTTGTCGCCATAAGATTTTACGGCATTGCCACTGTAAGTGTAAGGTACATCTGTTATGTCTTCAGTAAACTCTGGGTACTCGTCTGAAGTGAAAGTGAAGAGTTCGTCGTCGAAGTAAAGATTGTAATAGATGTTATTAGGATTGAGATATACATCATCGGTACTCATACAGCTGAGATAAAATTGTATGGTACCAAGACCGTACTGTTCATCATAGTTCATGAAGTAATAGAAATATGCATTTTCGGGAGTTCCAGGCTTCTGTATCCAAGGTTGCATGGAGGGACAACTGAAGAAACCTGATAATCCATGCACATCGTGAATTCCTCTATTAATGATGAATCCGTCACTACTACTAAGTTTTCTATTGCTGGGATCATAGTCAAAAACAATGTCTTTGACCATGTATATACTGTCATAGGAATAGCCTAGACTTGAATCATAGACGTTTTCGAAATCTGCGGGCGTAAAGAATGCATGTGCATTGTTTACAGTATCGACACCTAAATACTGCAAGTCAGAGAATGTAACCTTATTACCGTTTATATGACCTTTGGCCCATCCGTTAGATGTCCCATCGATGAAGCCACCAATATAAACGTCATCACCTTCAAAAGCTATTTTTCCTAAGCCGTAATCACGTTTAACAGTTCCTGCCCAACCGAATACAGCTGTCTGCACGGAAGTCGAATTTGACGGTGCGTAAATAGGTCTTTCAAACTTGGAAACCTCTTCGGTCATATCGCCATAACCTGTCCATACACCGTTTTCTGCAGTTCCCAAACCAATCAATATATCTTGATCTACTAAGAGCAACGAATCGTTACGTAATATAAATTTGATACTTTGTGTCGTTTCATCGGGCGCATAAGTATTGACAGTCTTGCCATCTTGTTCCACATTTTTTAATATCATGCGCCAGATGCTGAAGTAATCGGTACTCCCTTCCGCTTTCCCAGCTTGAGAATAAATAGTTTGCGGAAAGTTGAAAACGATTGTATCGCCCTGTGCTTTCTCGCCTTTTACCCAATAATTGGATGCAAATGTACTCAACATGTTTTTGACATATATTGAGCCGTCATCGCCTTTTACTACATCAATGGCACCACCATCTTTGGTACTGGGGAAGACATATCCTACAAAAGCCAAATAACCATCAGCTCTCTGATACCAATTCTTGCATAGAGTACCTGCTGGTTGCTCTGTAATAATGGTATTATTGCCAGCTGCTGCACGATGCATTGTGCTGAGAGTTGAATTTTGTGACATGCCGATTCCTGATAGTTCAACTGGTGCAATGCGATGTTTCATCATTCTCTCAGCATCAGATTGTGATGTTGTCGCATCTGATGGTCTTTTTACACTTAGTTGCATTGATGGCTTTTGGGCAGAAACCGATGCGGCAAAAATAGCTGCCGCCATTGTCAAGTACATTTTTTTCATAAGCTAATCCTTTTATGTGAATTTACATTATGCTTTATTGATAAGTATAATTATGTCTAATTGTTATTCTTTGCAAAAATATATAATAAAAAGATTATATAAAAATAAATTCTACAATAAAATGTAATTTATGTATTATTTTTTACAAATTAAGGTTCAACTTGTATGGAAATGCATGGAATATGTTGTATTCTTATGAATAAGAACGGTGAATACAAATCAATAAGTTTACGATTTCTTTGAAATGGAAGTAAAAGAATTACTATCTGTAAAATGTATTGTAAGGAAAATCCTTTCAATGAAGTTCATAAATGTAGTTATTGCCATGCGATGTGATACCATTGTTGAAGAAAGGTTGAAGGTATGTTTTTCGTCCGTAGAAAGGTATGTATTTATCCGTTACTTGGTATAAAATAAGAGATAATAGTGATGCATTAAATATCTTGCTGCCACTTGTTGGCTTTGACAAAGTAGTGTATGCATGCTTAATGCAGACTACGGTCATAAACAAGAAAAGAGTGTATGCCCCTGACAAAGGACACGCACTCTCTTGCATATTATGGTATGGTCATGAATGAGCAGACTTACTTTCTGAGAAATACCTTTACGGTCTTGTTGTTGGACATCTTCACAAGGTTCAACCCGCGTTGCATGTTTGGCAGACGCTGACCGGCTATGTTGTACACCTCAGAAGGTGTATCCGTGGCAGAAGTGTTAACCGTGGAGATGCCCGTAACATCGCCTTCAGCCTTTACAGCAGCCTTGGCAGCGTTTACGATGGTGCCGTCAGCAGCACAAACCAATACAACGGCACGCAGGTTCTTGGTGCTTTGCACAAGCGATTCGCCTGAAGTGTTGACCGCAGCAGACAGGTCAAAGGTATAAGATAATTTGGCTTCTTCATCCTCAACATAGCTGTCTTTCAGCGCAGCATTGTTGCCGCCAAGGCGTGAGGTAGCTATGATTACATCAGGGAAGTAAATGCCTTCCACCTTGCTTGCACCGTTGTAGAAAGGCTCAAACTCTTCTTCCGGGAAAGTCTCTGCACCACCGTAGGCACCGTTTGCATAGTAGTTGGACTGTGTCCAGCTGCTGCCTGTGCCGTGCAAGCTGTCTGATACGAGCACAAACTCAACGTTGTAGCCCTTGGTTTCCAACTCTTTTACGAATGTAAGGTTTGCATTGACACTTACTTTAGCCTTGTCTTTTGACAAAGTTGCAGTGGCATCAGCTACAACAGGGGTAAACTGGTCGCACATGAGCTTCCATATTTGGTCTATGCCAAAGCCGGAATTGGAGTTGCCATAATAGGCATCGGTTTCAACTTTACGGTCAAGGAAAGCTGCGGGGAAGCCTGATACGTCAGACGGGAATGAGGCACTGCTCATGATTTCCATAGCATCGCCATTGTGATAAGATATGCCGATGAAGTCGTCTGGATATAGCTTGTTCATCACTTCCAGTCCAACCAGGCCACGTGGACAGAAGCCGCACCATGTTCCCGTGTACTCTTCTACTACTGCTCTGTGCTTAGGCATCTTGGTAAAGGCATAGAGAGAACCATCCATCTCTGCTTTGGTAGGGTTGGCTTTGCCGTTGACCGCAGTCAATTTTACACTTACCTTGTGTCCGCCTTTCGCATTAGGAACAGGTATCGACAGTGCAATCGTTCCAGGAGCTTTATACACAGGTTCTACCGGAGTGTCCAAATCAAGGTGCTGGGCAGCCTTGGTGTCGTCTATGGTGTATTCATAGTCTACAGATTTTACGCCATTATAGCCATGGTTTTCAAATTCAACATTGACATCGACATTTTGTCCTGTCTGGGCAATCAAGTCCAATTTAGTGGTTGACACTTCAATGGCATCAGCCAGTGCGCCACCCAATAAGGCTGAAATAGCGGCACTGCCTTTGGCAGAATAGTCCATCCAAGAACGGTAAGTGCTTGACGAATGGACAAAGAAACCACCGTCAGTAACGGTTGTAGACAATATAACAGGGGTACGTGCAGTGCCTTCATTCTTGGCCGCTTTGAACGAATAGCCCAAGTAGATAGAGTCAGATGTGATGGTATAAGGCTCTGCAAAGGTTACCGTTATGGTATCAGCATCTATCGTAACGTCTTGCGACAGAATGTCGGGAACATTGATTTTCTTACCATTTACCTTCTCTAATTTCAGCTCTTTGCTGAGCCATACCTTCAAGTCTGTGATGTTATTCTTTGATTTGAACGGTATAGTAAGGCTCTTGATGGTCATTCCTTTCAGGTCAGAACCTGTCAATAAAGTGGCCACATCATAGGTTTCTGCCTTTTTGGTGCCAAAGTTGGTGGTCGCAACACCGCCACTTGTGCGGTTGAATACAATGTCGCCAGTGTCAGCAAGAGCCGCTGTCGGCAACAGTCCGAAACTGAATAAGGTAACGAGCGCTATATTTTTGATGGGATTTTCCATATTAAACTGTTTTTTAGAAATGGTGGAACGGTTTGTCTTAAATGTCAAAACAGCCTTTGAAAGGGGGTTGACCTACGTTCTGAAGTGGTTCGAACTATTGTTTAAAGTGCTTTAAATTACTTTTCAAAGCTGTTCAACCAGTTTTTGGGAATAGTAGAAATGGCTTTCTAACAATAATAAACCGTCTTTTGAAAGTTGTTAAAAGAAGAGGCGTGCCCGTTCTTTTCAAAAAACTAAGGAACGCCTCATAGTTTATAAAATATCTGTCTGCAAGTTATCGTTTGCGTGTTGTTAGCGTACGATTACCTTTGAAGTGCGCACTGTACCGTCAGACAAGGTCTCGCTCTTGATATTCACGCCGTGGGCAGGAGCAGACAATCTGCGGCCACTGAGGTCGGTGTAAGTAACGCGGTTGACAGGAGCTGAGCTGCTGACAGTGGGCTTGCTGATGCCCGTAGCGTCTACATAGTACCACTCAATAGGTGATTCATAGCGCTTGTCTCCATCCTTATAGATAGTCTTTACGCCCAATTTCTCAAATCCGGTGGTATAGAAATAGACGATATGATTGTCGCCGTCAGAGGTTACATCAGAGCCTACATAGCCGTAAGGCACGTCTGTTACGTCTTCAGTGAACTCTGGATACTCGTCAGGAGTAAAGGTGAAGAGGTCGTCATCGAAGTAAAGATTGTAGTATATCTTGTCAGGATTGAGGTATTCACCATCGGTACTGATACGGCTGAGGTAGAACTGTACGCCACCATAACCATACTCTTCATCGTAGTTCATGAAGTCATAGAAGTACGCATTTTGTGGAGTTCCCGGCTTCTCTATCCAAGGTTTGACGGTAGGAGTAAAGAAGTCTGCCAATGCATACACATCATTGATGCCTTGATTGACTATAAATCCTTCATCACTGCTTATCTTCTTGGCTGTTACATCATAGTCAAATACAACGTCTTTCACCACATATACGCTGTCGTAAGTATAGTCATAGTCTGGGTCATAGATGCTCTTGCGACCTGCGGGAGCAAAGAATACGTGTGCATTGTTGACTGTATCGACGCCTAAATACTGCGAACCGGAGAATGTAACCTTGTTACCGTTGACATGACCTTTTGCCCATCCGTCGGGTGCTCCATCTGTAATGCCGCCTATGTACACGTTATCGCCTTCAAAAGCAATCTTTCCCAAGCGGTAGTCAAGGCTGTCTCCGCCTTCAAAACTGAATATTGCTGTCACTGCAGCAGAAGGATCAGAGGGAGCGTTAATGGGCTGTTCAAACTTAGATACCTCTTCGGTTAAATCGCCGTAACCTGTCCATGCTCCGTCTTCTGCACTTCCCAAGCCAATCAATATGTCTTTATCAGTCAAAATCAAGGAGTCGTTGCGCAGTACGAACTTGACAGTCTGGGTTGTCTCATCGGGCACATACGTGGTGTAGCTTTGACCATCTTGCTCCACGTCTTTCAGTACCATACGCCAAAGGCTGTAATAATCGGTGCTTCCCTCTGTATCGCCTTCTTGTGAATAGACGGGCTGCGGGAAGTTGAAAGCAATGGTATCGCCTTGTGCTTTCTCGCCTTTCACCCAGTAGTTGGCAGCAAATGTACTCAACAAGTTCTTTACATACACTGAACCATCATCGGCTTTCACTACATCAATGGCTGCACCGTCGGTAGCATTTGTGAATACATAGCCCCAGAAAACCATGTAACCGTCAGCTCTCTGATACCAATTTTTGTAGAGGGTACCGGCTGGTTGATCTGTGATAATGGTGTTGTTGTCGGCAGCTGCACGGCGCATCGTGCTGAAAGGTGAACTTTGCGACATGCCGATACCTGAGAGTTTGACAGGTGCGATGCTGCGTTTCATCATCTTTTCAGCATCAGATTGCAAGGCTGTTGCGCTTGACGGTTTGTTCACACTTAGTTTAACCAAAGGTTTCTGGGCAGAAACCGATGCGGCAAAAAGGGCTGCCGCCATTGTTAAGTACATCTTCTTCATAAGCTAATCCTTTCTTTTAGATTTGCTATTTGGCTCTTAAAAGTATATATTACTAACGAATTGTTATCGTTTGCAAATATAAGTAATAAGATGGTAGATTCCAAGCATTTTTCTTAAAAACATGCAATTTTACCTATTTTTTTTAATATCAAGTTTGCTTTTTGACTATTTTTTTATTGTTTACATTATTATATATAGATATAAAGGTGCTTTTATTTGTCAATAGGTTATTGTTTCTGCTAAATTCAATACAAACCGTTACAGTGTTGAACACTATACTATGAAGAAAAGTTTTTACGGTGTTGAACAGGTAATTTTATACTTGAAAATGCTTTGATGGCATGTTTTTTGCTATGCTTTAACAATAAACACTAAACAACAAGTATATGAATAATATGGAAACGCCTGTGCTTTTGCTGACAGGTTACTTAGGAAGTGGAAAGACAACACTGCTTAACAGAATATTGTCTAACGAGAAAGGAATAAAGTTTGCAGTCATAGTAAATGATATTGGCGAGGTAAACATAGATGCTACCCTTATCCAACAGGGTGGTGTTGTGGGTCAGAAAGACGACAGCTTGGTAGCTCTTCAGAACGGATGTATCTGCTGTACGCTGAAGATGGACCTTGTGCAGCAGTTGAGCGACATTGTTTCCCAGCATCGTTTTGACTATATTGTGATAGAGGCAAGCGGCATTTGCGAGCCTGCTCCGATAGCTCAATCTATCAGTGTTTACCCAAAGATGTATCCTAATTTGGCTAAAGACGGTGTGGCAAAGCTGGATGCTATCGTTACGGTAGTGGATGCCTTGCGCTTGCGCGACGAGTTTGCCGAGGGCAATGACCTTACAAAGGGCAACCTTGATGAGGACGATTTGGCCAGCTTGGTGATACAACAGGTAGAGTTCTGCAATATGATTTTGCTGAACAAAGCTGACGAGGTAGGCCCTGAGGAGTTGGCTCGTATCAAGGCTATTCTGCACCAGCTGCAGCCTAAAGCAGAGATTTTGCCTTGCAACTATGGTGATGTGGATTTGGATAAGCTGCTGAACACCCATTTGTTTGATTTTGAGAAGGTGGCTACTTCTGCCCGTTGGATTGAGGCAGTAGAGGGAGACGAGCATGACCTTGAGAACGAAGACGAGGGCGAAGCCTTGGAGTATGGTATCGGTACCTTTGTATATTACCGCCGTAAGCCTATCGACATGAACAAGTTTGACTACATTGTGGCCAAGAAGTGGCCTAAGAGTGTTATCAGATGCAAGGGCTTGTGCTATTTCAAAGGTGAGGAAGACACCTGCTATGTGTTTGAACAGGCAGGCAAGCAAGTGTCGTTGCGCAATGCCGGACAGTGGTATGCCACGATGCCTAAGGATGAACTGGAAGAGTTTAAGAAGCAAAACCCCGGCATACTTCGCGACTGGGACGATACCTATGGCGACCGTATGCAGAAATTGGTGTTCATAGGTCAGGACATGAACCGTGAAGAGATAGAGAAAGAGTTGGACTATTGCTTGGAGTAACAGCAACAGTATCTATTAATTGGTTGGTACTTCCTGTTATATAAAAGAATAGACAACAACTTGAAAACCAATTTGTTTTATACACGAAAGCCTTGGACTGAGAAGTTGGTCCAAGGCTTTCTTTATATCTTCGGCTATTGTATCAGCATGTCGTTTCTGTCGTTTTTCATGCAGAATGGCTGCTGTTGCTTATTTGGCCATAAACTTTTTGCCGTTGCGTATGTATACGGTACCGTTAACAGTTTTGTTTATCGGCTGGCCTTGTAGGTTGTAGGTGTGTTTTGACATGACTGTTAAAGGTGTTGTAACGTGTTCTATGCCATCTGCCAGCCGTTGGTATTTGAATGTTATAGTGGCCATAATCTGCTTGTTTTTACCCTTTGAGTCTTCAGCAGAAGTTACGATGTTGGAGTTGTCAAAGGTCAGCCGTATTTGCTGTTTGGCTACCATTGGTTCTACTGTTGTGCTTTGCGCGGTCTGTTTTGCCGTTCCGCCGGGAAAGCAGAAAGGGGCAGTGAGCAGCGAGGTTTCGCTTCCGTCTACATATACACCAGTCATGTAGATAGACCTGTCTGCAGTGGTAGAGGCATTGTTGCTGTATCCTTCGATGGTCATGGCGGTGATGGTGTAACCGCTGTTTACGCTAAACGCAATCTCGTTGTTGTTACCGGTGCGCATCTTTATGTAGCCGTTGGAGCTGCTGGTGGTTATTTCTCCGTTTTCGCCTGCGGTATAGCAGTTTCCCGTAACGGTGCCTTTGTCTTCAGCAGGCATCTTCAGCGTTTCTTCGCCCTCAGCAGGTACGGGTGCGGGTGCCACTTCCGGTGCATGGTTTTGCGTCTGTGTGGCGTATGCGGTACCGTCAATGCCTAAATAGTCGGGTAGGTAATAGCCCAGGTGAGGCGGCTGGTTGTAAGATGAATTTTGCCAAACTGCTCCCATGCGATACACGTGGTCCTCCATCAGGCAGGGCACTTTGTAGCGGGTAGGTTCGGGTGTTGAGTAAATCAAAATCTTGCAGGTAGGCGATGACCAGTCTGTTTCATGCTGAAACATAACGAGCTCCTCGCGCCAGTCGCCCAGCAAGTCGGCCTGCAGACAGGGTGTAGCCTTGGTGGTGTTGCATGACATGGGCGAGCCATACTCGCTGAACTCTTGAAATGTGGTTATGCCTCTTGTTTCGGTGTTGTACACTCTGATGCGTGGCGCAGCCTTGTCTGTACCCGCATCGTAGCGCCCGTCAAAGGTTTGGTCATAGGGGTCTCCAGTCCAGTATATGCGGAAGTTGGTGTCCGGTTTCTTCTTCAATACCACTTGACCTGTGGCACAGTCATGGATGTTTCCGTCTGCAGATGACCAAAATTCATAGCCACGGTTGGCAGGAATAAAGTCTGCTGCCAGTCCGCGTCCATTGTCGGCAGAGCCTGTTGCCGACACTAACAGTTCGCCTGTGGCGGCATCGTGCACATCGTAGCCATAGGGCTTTTCCTCGTGTGGCATCATTATTTCCAGACCTGGACGGTCGGGTAGCAGGTCTGCCAAGTGGATAGCATCTCCATGTCCTAATCCGGTAGAGCAGAGCAGTTGTCCGTCATGGGCTATGGTAGCACTGCCTATGCAGATGTCATCGTAGCCGTCGTTGTTGACATCAGCCACAGATATGCCGTGCACGCCCTGTCCAAAACTCGATTTTCCTGTGCCTTCATGCAGTGTGTTGCCTTGCGTGTCTACCACTGCCCATTTGTTTTCAAAACCTTTATGCAGCCAACGTGTGGAGAGTTGCTTGCCGTTCCAGTCTACAGCCCACAAGAAGCAGTTTTTGTAGTAGCCGCGTTGGAATATTGCAGTAGGCAATTTTTGCATGCCGTCAAGATATGCCACGCAGGCATTGAAGCGTTCGGCTCTATTGCTGTTGCTGTCGCCAAAGAACGAGTTGGCTTGCGTAGCGCCGGTAGGGAAGTCCACTCCCGAGCGGCTGGGCGAATACCATATCGTGTGCATGGCGGCTCCTGTCTCGCCGTTGAACACAGTGAGCAGTTCCTCGCCATCGGTTACGCGCCCCTTTGAATTGATGTACACCTTGCTGTTGTCGATAGCTTTGATGGTCTCGTCGCCAGCTTCTGTAGCATAGTTTTCGTTGCCGTCGGTGGTGCCGGCCGCCGTTTTGCAGAGCAGTTCGGCTTTGCCGTCTCCGTCAAGGTCGTAGACCACCAGCTGGGTAGTGTGGTTGCCGGAGCGCACATTGGGTCCGATGTTGATGTCGTGTTGCCACAGTGGTGTGCCGTCCATCTTGTAGGCCGAGATGATGCAGGGCGATGCATAGCCGTCTTTTCCGCTGTCGCGCTGGTTGTCAGGCAGCCATTTGAGTATCAGCTCATAATTGCCGTCTCCGTCAAGGTCGCCCACTGCCATGTCGTCAGGGCGGTAGCGTCCTGTAGTGTTGCCCGTTTTGATGGGGGCAGGGCGTTTTACGTCAAAGTTGGTAAACATGTTGTCCCAAGCTGTGGCTTGGCAGGTTTCGCCTGTAGAGCTTACCACTTTATACACATCGCCAGGCTTGCCGTTGGCATCCAGGTAGTTGGTTACGTTGTCAATGCCCGTGGCCAATTGGCTGTTGTTGCGGTAAACGCTGAATGTGGTGTTGGCTGCATCTGCGGTAAGTGCACGCCATGATACCAAGATACCTTGGCTGGTCTTCACTGCCACGGGCGCTCTGTTAAGCTTTTCTTTCACTTGTTGGGCTGAAGCAGACAAGGTCAAGCCTGCCAGCAGCGTAGCAAAAAGTACTTTTTTCCTCATTTGATAAATTGTGTTTTCTGATTTGTTGTAAGTTTGATAGCGTATTTATAATGTCCGGTTATACCGGTACTGTAAGTGTACAAGGCATGTTTTGCCAATGAGTTTGTTTTTCTGTGTTTTTCCAAGAGCATAGCAATCGGTTTCCAACAGCACTGCAATCAGGATGCGATAGCAGTGCAATCACCCTGCGATTGCATAGCTATTGGAAACCGATTGCAGCGCTTTGGCAGCGCATGCACTGCTAAAGCTCGTAAAACTTGGTAAAGGCTTGTATGCAATACTCATGGTCTGCCACTGATGCTGTCTCTCTTACAGAGTGCATGGCCAGCACAGGATTGCCCATGTCCACGCCCTTTACAGGCAGCGATGAGGCTAATATGTTGCCTAAAGTGCTGCCTCCTGCCACATCGCTATGATTGACAAAGCGCTGGCAAGGCACTCCTGCCTGCTCGCAGATGTCTGCAAATACGGCAGCCGACACGGCATCGCTGGCATACTTTTGTGCCGCATTGAACTTGATGACAGGGCCTCCGCCCAATACAGGATGATTGGTGGGGTCGTATTTCTCTGTGTAGTTGGGATGCCAAGCGTGGGCGTTGTCTGCCGAAATCATGAAGGCTTGCTCTACACTGCGGTAAAAGTCATCGGCTGTTCCGCCTTGTGCCAACGTCAGTCGCTCCAAGATAGAGGCCAAGAAGGGGCTGCCTGCTCCCTGCTTTGTCTGGCTGCCGGTCTCTTCATTGTCGAAAATAGCCAATACCTGAGTGGTTTCGGGCACAGCATCGCTGGTGTTCAGCAGTGCTGTCAAGCCTGCATGCACCATGCTGAGGTCGTCTAAACGGCCTGCGGAAATCAGCTCCTTGTGCACACCAAAGGTGCAGGCAGGGGTAGTGTCGTACAGATACAGATCGAAATCAAGCACATCTTGTGCCTTTACATTTAACTCTGAGCAGATGACATCCATCAAGAGTTGATTGCTTTCCAGTTCATTGTTGACGATGCCCAAGATGGGCAGCATATCCTTTTGGCGGCTAAGTTTTACGCCATCGTTTACCTGCCGGTTGAAGTGAATGGCTAAACTGCTGATTTGCAGCAGCGGTCTCTTTACGTGCAGTAGGCGTGTTTGCGGATGCATCACATCGCTTGAGCGCACAATTACCCTGCCTGCCAAGCTCAGCGGACGGTCAAACCAGGTGCTCAGAATGGGACCGCCATATACCTCTGTGTTGAGTTTGGTAATGCCTCCCTCACAAAGCATCTCGGCATGGGGCTTGATGCGGAAGGTAGGTGAGTCGCAGTGGGCGCATATCAAGTGGAAACCTGCCTCTGCCAAAGGGCGCTTTCCTATGCGTACCGCATAGAGCGAAGAATCGTTTTTGGTAAAAAACAGCTGTTCGCCAGGCTGGGCGGAACGGATAGATTCTGTGGCATCCTTATGGGCAAAACCTACTTTTGTAAGCCTGTCTGCCAAGGTTCGCACCGCCAGAAAATTGACAGGCGAAGCATTTAAGAAGTCAATAAGGTCATTAATCATAGTGATGTGTTATAAGTGTAGAAACAAATAAAACTGCCTGTACCGCCTTTCAGTGCAAGGGGTACAAGTGAATGAATACTTCACAAAAATACATATTTTAATTCATTACGGTGCCAATAAATGCCGAAAACTATGCAGTCGGAGTGAAAAAGCTGTGGAGAACGGCATGAAAAGCTATCCAAACGAATGGCAAAGAGCACGAAGAAACAACAAAAAAGGCTGTTTGTCAAGCATCAAAAGCAGACCGTAGTCGTGCCGATACTTGTCAAACAGCCTTGTGGCAATATGCCTGTCAGCAGGTTACAGTGTCAATACAGAGTTGACTTGGCAGCCTGCTGGGCAGGACAGATTTATTTCTTGAGCATCTTGTAAGTCTTGCCGTCAGCAGTACGTACAATGTAGATACCGTGCTGCAAAGCACCACTTATCTGGCGACCGCTGAGGTCATAGAATTTGGCATTGCCCAAAGTTTGGTTTTGCTTGATGCTGTTGATGCCGGTGGTAGCACCCTTGAAGTTGACAGTATAGTTGCTGCTGTTGTTCATGTCATCGGAAACAACAGTGATGTTCAGCTGAGCACCCGTCTCAGTTGATACAATATCCCAGCTTGCAAGGCTGTTGGCTCCGTCGGTAATCACATTAATGTCATCATTGGTCAGCTCGCCATCGTAGTTCACGTTGTATGAATAGGTGTCTTTGTTGAAGCCTTCCAGCTCCTTGCCTTTGATGGTAATGCCCTTTACTTTGTAGTTGTATACCAACTCCAAGTCGTCTACAAAGATAGAATCACTGTCTGAACCCTTGCCTGCATCGGCATTGGTAGAGATGGTAATCTGTAGGTTGCGTGGCTCAATATTGTTCTTCTGGCCGCGTGAGTAGTCAAAAGGTATTACCATTTGTTTCCACTCTCCGTTGGTAGAAGTTATCTTGGCGTTGCATGCCTGACCTACTACATGCTTGGCAAAAGCAGATTCACCGTTTTCGTCTAACGCACCTTCAGGGTCTTGGAAACGCTCGCCATCGGTCAGTACAGCATTGATAGTAGCGTATGGATGCGCCTCATTAGGTGTGCCTTGACCATATTTAATCCATACCTTCAGCGTGTCAGGACAGGTGTTCATAGGCACATAGAAGGGGTCACCATTGGCGTCCAAGTCAGAAGAGTCCACAGCAGACCAAGCATAGTTGTTGTCTACATCGGTAGCAGTAGTAGAGCCAGTGTTCATGCGGCCGGTAGTAATGGTACCGTTGGCAATGACAGGTTCACCTGTAGTCTCGTCGCTAATGCCTGTATTAAGGGCAATTACCTTTACGCTCTGCTTGCCTGTTGAGCCTGGGCGAACATCGTTGCTGATAAATGTGTGGGGCATCCAGCCTGCCAGATAAACCAGTACAGGATTGCCGGATGCGCTCATGAAAGAGTGCCAGTTGTTTGGTTCATCGCTCTCAACTTTATTGGAACCATACATGTCTACAGAGGCAGTGTGGAAAGCTTCGAAACCACTGTTGGGCACTTGTCCTAACTGTTGGGCGTTTTGACCGATGAAAACCTTGATGGTCATGCCTGTGTTTGACTGGATGTTGAGCAGTGCAGAAAGTCTGTCTGACTTGATCTGACCGTTCAAGTAGATGTTTACAAGGCCTAAAGACGGACCTAACCATGTGCCGGCAGGCACGTTGGCATCGTCGCCTTCGGTAATGTTGACAGCTTCATTGTCTCTCAACAGCGTGTAGAAACCGCAGGCAGTAGCGCCTACGTTCTTTACTGTTACATTGCCGATAGGCATTCCTTGGAAGTTGAAGTTAGCCAAAGAGAAGGTGTAACTGCCATTGCCGTTGTCGTCAACGGTTACGTCGATGGGGTCGCAAGGCATTGGAATGCCGTTCAACTCTACCGTTAGTGGCTCCTTGTAGTTAGTGGCAGATGCTGCCAATGACATCAAAGCAGCGACTGCAAGTGTAAAAATCTTTTTCATATTTTCCTTTCTTTATATAATGGTATATATTTTTTCTGAGTATCCTCTTGTGTGTGTGGCGTGCCCTTATTGCTCCTTTGCGGTAGCTGTTGATGGGCAAACAGCCGGTAAGCAGCGTTCTGCAGTGTGGCGTTTACTTCAGTTTGTAGGTCAGACCGATGGTACCATAGATAGGGTAAAGGGTCTGGTCCAGCGTGTGGAAGTCTGACTTGAAGAGTCCTGACAAGCCCCATGTCACGTTGGCATAGCAGCCCCAGCGCTTTGAAAAGTTCCAGTCTATGCCTCCACTGAGACCATACTGCCAGTGGCGCATGTCGGAAGAGAAGTTGTAGTCGCCCCGACTTGAATCGTCGTTACCCAGCATTACCTTGGTGCCAGTGGGGTCTCCTTGCCTCAGGTAGCCGTTATAGGCATAGCCGCTGAACTGGTGTGAGAGTACATAACTGATGTAAGGACCGAGCATGATGCGCACGCTTTTGCCGCAGTCGCAGGTCATCTGCACAGGCAGCGTAAGCATGTTCTCGTCTACTTGCGTAACAACATTGCCTGTAAAGCGGCCTTCCAGCTGGTCGCCCCCTTGTGTAAGTATCATGTGATAGTTCTTTACACGGGCATCCACCTTCATGTTCTTGTTCTCCATGTGCAGTCCTGCCATCAGTCCCCAGTGGCCGTTGAGCGGCTTGTAGACATCAAGCCCCAGCACAAGGTTAGGCTGTATGGTAAACTTGTTCATGCCTCTGATAGTGGCGGGCATATTGATAGGGGCTGTACCACCTATGTTTACACCCACACGGCCGTAGTAAACCGTGTTGTTGAGCAGTCCTTTTGCAAAGGCCATTCCTATGCTGCCAATGAGCATGAGGAGCAATACTGTATATCTTTTCATACTGATTATTCTTCTTTAGCGCAAACTATTCTCAGTTTGTCAAGTTCAAGTGTGCTGCCTACCGCACCGTTAAAGTTGTCGCCATCGTAGCTGGATGTGCAGACAATGGCTATGTTGTAGCCAAAGTTGGTCAAGCGTTCCTCGTCGATGTCGGCACTATATACAAAGTTGAGCTCAAACTTTGTCCAGTCAGCAGCAGGCTGCATGGTAGGCATTTCTGCCAGTGCTACCACATGCACATCGTGTTTCGGGTCTTCGCCTGTTAAGGTAAAGGCGTTGCCGTTGCTGTCAGTATTTTTGTAGAGTACGGCATATATGTCGCCATGGTCAGCCATGTTGGGCAGTGGGTTGCCGTCTTTGTCTTGGCATTGTGGCCCTGCCTGATACTTGTAATAGCCCACTACTTTTACCGGTTTCTGCGAGAAGCGCACGCCAAAGCGTGTGGCTTGCAGTGGTTGCAGAAGGGCTTTGGTGGCATCGAACTCACCCAAGAAGAGGTTGCCTGCCGCCAGCGATTTGTGCAGACGCACGCCCCAGTCTCCCGTACTGCGTGTTACGAGCTTGATGGCAGCCCCGTCATAGCCGTCAGGTTCAGGCACAGTGGGGTAGTTTTCGGGCTTGTTCTCGTCTGGCTTCATGGGTCGCATGGAATAGCCGGCATTGGCTGTTGCCCAGTTATAGGAGGTGTTGTCGGCTGACTGCACGTCAGTCCACAGGTAATACTTTTGTGTCTTGGGGTCTAAATAATAGTTCTCAAAATCAAGATAGACCGAGTCTGTAACCGTGTGTGTAGTGATATTGACCGCCACTTGATAGTTGCGGTGCCACAGCTTGTCTTCAGAGGTAACGGTATAAGCTACAGGTCCTTGGCTAAAGTCCATGGGCTGTCCGCTGGCAGGGCTGATAGTGGCACCTGGCGTAAGGCGGAAGAAAGGTGCCAAGGCTGTGAGGTCAGTACCCTTGCGCACGCTGAAATCAATTCTGGTAGTGGTAGACACCACGTTGACCAGCGAGTCAGAGGGGTTGAAAAACATTGTTTCCGGATGGTCGGCATGCAGATATGCCTGTTCGATATCACATTCGGCATTAAGCGGTTCGTCCTTAAAGCAGGAGGCAAGGATGCTGCATAATGCTATGATGGGTAACCATTTAAAGTATTTCATACGCTAACTAATCTTTTTTGTCGTGGCATAACTGTTGTGCCATGTGTTGTTTTTCTACTGTTTGATGGGCTTTGTATTTTTTTGAAAAGGCCCAAATTCCCCCTGTGATTGTGCAAAAAATGATTCCTATACGCATGGGTTATAGGTATCAAGAGCTAAAAACAGGAAGGTAGTAACAAACAGGTTATAACAGATAGACGCACAATAAACGCCTTAAATACAGTTGCAAAGTTACGCTAAATTTGGTTTTCATCCAAATAATATTGAGGTATCTGAGGGGTAAAAGGAAAAACTTTTTTGCTTTAATAGTTTTTTTTGCTACAATGATAGCAGATTTTACAGGATGAGACAAGGCATTGTCTGTGCGTAAAGTACGGATTGACAGTAGCTGGAAAGTGGGGTAAAGGCAAGTGTGGTTGCCTGTTGGCGGTATGCTGCCGCAGCGAGTCAAGGGCATAAAAAGCAAGAAAGACTTGACTTCATCCTTTTGAAGTCAAGTCTTTCTTGTGGGCAAAGATGGATTCGAACCACCGAAGTCGAGAGACAGCAGATTTACAGTCTGCCCCATTTGGCCACTCTGGAATTTGCCCATTGGTTTTAACGGGTGCAAAGGTACGTATAATTTTTGTTTTAAAAGAATTTTTATTCTACTTTTTTATCGCTTTTCTTCATTTTTATGTGAGGCAGACATGGCTCTTATATAATAAGGTGTTGCCTGTGTGTCATTTTGTGGCAGCTTGCATGTTTGACCACACACATGCAGCAGAAGCAATGCTATTGACTTGCCATTGCATTGCTTTCGCTGCCTGATTGCAGTGCTCTTGGCGTTCGGTTGCATTGCTTTCGGCTTGTGACAACGGTGCAATGGCAAGCCGGTTGCAGTGCTTTTGCATGAAGCTTGAAGGCAAAATTCTTGTCTGCTTCAACCAATGTTGAACGCCTGATTTATGAAAGAAAAGCACCACGGGCGAGAAACTGAAGTAGTGGAGGACTGTGATGGATATAAAGAAAAAGGCTTCTGCCGAATGGGTAGAAGCCTTTCTTCAAGTATGAAAAAATGTGATTAATTTAATGCATCAGCGAGTTCAGCACCTGCTTTGAATTTAGCTACCTTCTTGGCAGCAATCTGTATCTTCTCTTTTGTGGCAGGGTTGATACCCTCGCGGGCAGGACGCTCGTTGACACTGAATGTGCCAAAGCCAACAAGAGCTATCTTGTCGCCAGCAACAAGCGCGTCTTTAATAGCGGCAACAGTTGCATCAAGAGCCTTCTTTGCATCTACTTTAGACAAGCCTGAGCCTGCTGATATCTTCTCTATAAGTTCTGTCTTGTTCATAATTATAATTTGTTTAAAATATTGGTATTTATAGTTGTTTCAGCGATTTCGTTTCGCAAATATAGGTCAAACCTTTTAAAAACCAAACAAAAAATAAAAAAAAGTGAAGAATTTGAGGAAAAAAAGTTGCTTAACAACTTATTTTATAGACTATGACGGATATTTTTCGTAATTTTGCGACGATTTCTATTGATTTTTCAAATCCAATAAATATGTTTAGAATACCTCCGATAACAAAGAACTTACTGATAATTAACGTGTTGATGTTTGCTGCCACTTTCGTGTTCCAACGTGTGGGGGTAGACTTTGAAACGCTCTTTGGCCTACACTTCTTTTTGGCTTCAGATTTCAGCATCTATCAGCTGATAACTTACATGTTCATGCATGGCAACTTCCAGCATCTGTTTTTCAATATGTTTGCCTTATGGATGTTTGGCCGTGTAGTTGAAAGTGTATGGGGTCCGAAGAAGTTCTTGACCTTCTACTTTGTTTGCGGAATAGGCGCAGGATTGGTGCAGGAAGTCAGCCAGCTGGTATCACTTTATATGTTGGCATCAGACCAAATACCAGGGTTTGTAGCCTCCAACATTATGGAGGTGGCACACAACAGCCAGCAGTTGCTCAACATGTGGACCACAGTAGGTGCATCGGGTGGCATTTATGGCATTCTGCTGGCCTTTGGCATGCTCTTTCCGGAAGAACGCATATTTATATTCCCGTTGCCGGTGCCCATCAAGGCCAAATGGTTTGTTTGCCTTTATGTGGTAATAGAACTGCTCATGGCGCTGACCACTCCTGGCGACCAAGTGGCTCATTTTGCGCATCTCGGTGGTATGCTCTTTGGCTATTTACTCATCAAATACTGGCGCAATGGTTCGGGCAACAATTACTTCGGACGCTCCAAAGGGCAGCAGTTCTTTGACAAACTGAAGCAGAATTGGGAGCAACACAACCGTAAACGTAACGACAACTTTAGTAATCATGCTAACAGAAGAAGTGAATCAGACTGGGAATACAACCAGCGCAAAAAGGCTGAAGAAGACGAGTTGGACCGTATTCTTGACAAAATAAAGCGCAGCGGATACGACAGCTTGACGGATGAAGAAAAGAAAAAACTGTTTGACAACAGTAGGAAATAAACCATGGAGACTGCACCGCTGCCTGTGGCAACAGGCGTTTCATAAAAAGGCAATAGGCAGTTGATATGTCTCGCTGTCAGCATGGGCTTGGCCTATGGCATGGGGTGAGATGTATATAGCCTGTTGAATACACTGACACAATCAAGAATAATGGCTGCAAAAATAACTCATTTCGCACTGAAAATATTGGTAGGGGCCAATGTGGTAGCCGCATTGCTCATGCTGCTTGTTGGTTATTCAGACCGTTTGCACCCTACCGAGCATCCCCTGTTGGCCAGTGCAGGACTGGTGTTTCCTGCTTTCTTGCTGGTCAACTTCTGTTTTATGGTCTTTTTCGCTTTCGTAAAGCGGCGCTATGTATTGGTATCTTTCATAGGCTTTGTGTTGGCATACGAACCCGTAACAACCTATTGGCCCGTAAATATTCCCGACAATCCGGCACCAGGGTCCATAAAGGTCATGTCGTTTAACGTGCTTAACTTTTGCAATGCAGGCGCACCTTCCAATGAGCCAAACCCTATTCTTGACTATATACTCAACAGCGATGCCGACATTGTTTGCTTGCAAGAAGGGGTGATGAAACCGGATATAGTGGAGCGCGTATTGCCAGTCTACCATTATGTTGACTCCGCCAGGGGCGGCCCTAATAGCGACTGTCTGCTGCTGTTTAGCAAATACCCTATATTGAAGAAGGAACATATCAAATACGAATCAAAGGGCAACCTCAGTGCAGCCTTTAAGTTATTGATAGATAAAGACACCGTAACCGTTGTCAATAACCACTTTGAAACCTCTGGACTCTCTAAGGAAGACCGCGCAGGGTTTAAGGAAATGGTAAAAGGAGAAGCACATACCCGGCAAATGAAGTCAGAGTCGAAACGGCTCATTGTCAAGTTGGGAGAAGCGGCAAAAAAACGCGCGCCACAGGCAGATGCCGTGGTCAAATACATTCAGCATGCCAAAGGCAGCGTGATACTGTGTGGCGATTTTAACGACAGTCCTATCTCCTACACACATTATATATTGGCCAAACAGCTGACAGATTGCTATCGGGCAACGGCCAATGGTCCGGGAATTTCCTATCATCACAATGCCATCTTTGTGAGAATAGACAACATAATGTGCTCTGATGACTGGACACCTTACAGCTGTACGGTAGACCGCAGTATAGGTTATTCAGACCACTATCCAATCTATTGCTGGCTCAAAAAAAGCAGCAATGATGGCAAATAGTGAGCAAAACGATAAAAAAGAGCAATAAAAAGCATTTATTTTTTCAAAGTAAAGGAAAAATAATTATCTTTGCACGCTATAATGTCAAATTTGAGAAACATCAAAATTAATAATAACAAAAAATGCAGAACAAAGGAATTGTAATTGTTACAGCCGTCCTACTGACTCTTGCAAGCATTTTCTATTTGTCGTTCTCAGTTGCTACAAGCTATTACGATAGTCAGGCAGCTAAGATAAAAGACCCAATCGCTGCACAGGATTATAAAGATTCCGTGAAGTATCTTGGCGTCTATTCATATCAGAAATGTCTTGAAACCCAGATAGGTTTAGGTCTTGACCTGAAAGGCGGTATGAACGTGATCCTTGAAATCTCTGTTCCAGATGTAGTGAATGTGCTCGCTGACCACAAGACAGATGCAGCCTTCGTAAAGTCTATGGAACAGGCTAAAAAGGAAGAAGAGACAAGCCAGAAAGATTTCATCTCTCTGTTTGTCAAGTACTATCACCAGAATGCGCCAGGTCACCGCTTGGCTGAAATCTTTGCCACACAGCAACTGAAAGGTCAAGTGACCACACAAAGTTCAGACGCAGAGGTAGAGAAAGTGCTCAGAAGCGAAGTGCAGTCTGCTATTGACAACTCTTATAATGTAGTGCGCAACCGTATCGACAAGTTCGGCGTGGTTCAGCCAAACATCCAGAAACTGGAGGGACAAGAAGGTCGCATTATGGTTGAAATGCCTGGTATTCGTGAGCCAGAGCGTATCCGTAAGCTCCTTCAAGGCAGTGCAAACCTTGAGTTTTGGGAAACTTTCAATAGCGAAGAGGTTACTCCTTACCTGCGTCAGCTTGACCAGCGTATGGTCAACAACGGCCATGAAGCAGACACGGCAGCTGTGAAAGACAGTGCCGCTGCCAAGAAAGAAGTAGCCAAGAGTGATGATGCTAAACCTAAGTTCAGCATCAACAAGAAAAATACCGCTGCCAAGGCAGCAGCCACTACACAGCAAGCACAGTTTGAACAGGCCAAGAAACAAAACCCGTTGCTGGCAGCTTTGCAGTTGGCTCCACAAGGATCGTTGAGCATCGTGGGCTATGCTAACGCACGCGACACCGCTTATATCAACAAGATTATCTATTCTCAGGTGGCAAAACAAGTGCTCCCGTCAGACGTTAAGTTGCTGTGGGGTGCCAAACCAGCTGAAGGTATACAGGCAAAGAACGTGTATGAACTGTATGCCATTAAGGTAACACAGAGCAATGGACGCGCTCCATTGGAAGGAGATGTTATCACAGACGCTAAAGATGAGTTCGACCAAATGACCGGTCGCCCATCAGTCAGCATGACAATGAATTCAGATGGTGCCCGCCGTTGGGCAGCATTGACCAAAGCAAACGTAGGTAAAGCCATCGCTATTGTACTTGATGGCGTTGTATACAGTGCTCCTCGTGTAAATGGCGAGATATCAGGCGGCTCTTCACAGATTACAGGTAACTTTACCGTAGAAGATACAAAAGACCTCGCTAACACTTTGAAGTCTGGTCGTATGCCTGCTCCTGCACGCATCGTTCAGGAGGAAGTGGTAGGTCCTTCATTAGGTGCTCAGTCAATCCAGCAGGGCCTTGTCTCATTCGTTGTAGCCTTTGTCATCTTGATGATCTACATGATTCTGATGTACGACTTCATCCCTGGTATGATGGCTAACTTGGCATTGCTGGTCAACTTGTTCTTTACCTTGGGTATATTGACGTCGTTCCAGGCGGCACTTACCATGCCTGGTATAGCCGGTATCGTACTTACCTTAGGTATGGCGGTGGATGCCAACGTGCTTATTTATGAGCGTACAAAGGAAGAGTTGCGTAAGGGCAAGCAGCTGAAGCAAGCTGTTGAAGAAGGTTACGGTAACGCTTTCTCTGCTATTTTCGACTCAAACTTGACATCAATCATAACAGGTGTTATCCTCTATGTATTCGGTACAGGTCCTATTCGCGGTTTCGCTACCACATTGATTATAGGTATCTGCTGTTCATTCTTTACCGCTGTCTTCTTGACTCGTCTCGTTTACGAGCATCAGATGAAGAAAGACAGGTGGCAGAATCAGAACTTTACCACCCGCTTCTCACGCAATTTGATGCAGAATACCCACTTCAGCTTCATGAGCATGGCTAAAAAAACCATGTACGTTGCTATCGCCGCTGTGGTAATCTTCCTTGTTAGCTTCGGCGTAAGAGGATTGAGCAAGAGCATCGATTTCACTGGTGGCCGCAACTATGTCATCAAGCTTGAGAAGAATGTAGAACCAGAGCAGATTACAGAAGCATTGCGTCCTGCATTCCCGGGAAGTACTGTCAGCGCATTGGCACTGGGTACAGACGGACAGACTATCCGTGTGTCAACCAACTATAAGATAGACTCTAACAGCCCAACCATCGACAATGAAGTTGAGAATATACTGTATAAGGCTCTTTCCAAGGCGGGCTATGTAACCCAGAAGAGTGTAGAAGCGTTCAAGAATCCTGATGTACGTGCAGGTGGTTCTATCATCAGCAGTACCAAGGTCGGTCCTTCTGTGGCTAAGGATATTACCAACGGTGCCATCATTAGTGTATCAATCGCCTTGCTGGCCATATTCCTTTACATCTTGATACGTTTCCACAACATTGCCTTCTCTATCGGTTCAGTGGTAGCATTGGCATTGGATACCATAGTTGTTATTGGCTTCTACTCATTATTATGGGGCATCGTTCCATTCTCTCTTGAGATAGACCAGACGTTTATTGGTGCCATCCTGACGGTTATCGGTTACTCTATCAACGATAAGGTGGTGGTATTTGACCGTATCCGTGAAAACCTTGGCTTGTACAAGAACAAGGATTACTTCTCTCAATTCAACAACTCATTGAACGAGACATTGGCCCGTACTATCAACACCTCATTGTCTACCTTGATTGTGCTGCTGTGTATCTTCTTCCTCGGAGGTGAGAGTACACGTAGCTTCTCATTCGCAATGATCTTGGGTGTGGTATTCGGTACGCTGTCATCTATCTTCGTTGCAGCTCCTGTAGCTTACTATACCTTGAGTCGCAGGGCTCGTAAGGAACCTAAAAACTTGGAGGTTGCGCAGGCTTGAGCAAGGAGTTGAACAGACAGAAACACATAACAGCATAACTCAAGTCTTTCATAAAGACTGATTATTGCATACGCAAAGAGAGGCTGGAAGATTATCTTCTTCCAGCCTCTCTTTGTGTATTGTTTGGTTTACAGCAGATATATTTGTATGGCTTTGCAGAATATCGTGGCATAAATCTGTCTAACTTGATAGGCGATATCCTAAAAAGTAAAGCCTGTCCGGCATCCAATCACTTGCCTGTATGATTGCAATCGTGATTTATCGGGTGAGCCATCGTCTGTTTGTATGATTGCAATCACTTGTTTATATGGCAATAAAAAACAGCGACCTGCATCGAAATGCAAGTCGCCGTAATAGAAGCGTGGGCCATCTAGGGCTTGAACCTAGGACCTCCAGATTATGAGTCTGTTGCTCTAACCAACTGAGCTAAAAGCCCGTCTCAACCATAAGGTGGTTAAGAATTCGTGTGCAAAGGTACAGTTATTTGGTTAAATAACCAAATTTTTTTTGTAAAATGTGTGCTTTTAGCCCTATAAATGTGTGCTTTTAGGCTGTTAATGGTGCCTTTATACCTGTTTTTAATGAATTTGAGCGCAACCTTCTTTACCGTATGGTTGCTTTAAAGCGGAAATACAGAAGCTTGTATGGCTTATTACAAAGAATTGTATGTGGATGCCGCTTCTCGTACAAGGAGAAAATGCAAGTAGCATGAGGGAGAGTGCAAGTTGTATAAAGGGAGTATATAAGCAACTGTTATTAAAATACGAGATGCATGTAAAGTTGTTATGAATGGCAAGTTATAAAGCACTGTTAGATTATGTAAACAATTGTGTATTCAATGAAAATAAGTTTTAATTTTGGTCTATTAATCTTGCATTTGCGCCCAAGTTGGTGTAACTTTGCACACATAGTATGAAACAACAGCAGGCGAAGAAGCTCTTCAAAGCGTTGTGGCAGACTATTTTCTTAATTGTATTAATGTATATCTATTTATTTTTTTAATGAGCAATGAAGTAAATCCGTTATTGTCAGGTCTAAAGGGCTTGAGCAGTAATGAAGTGGGGCAGAGCCGTGAAAAGTACGGCCATAACACATTGACCCCTCCGAAGAAGACATCGTTATGGACGCTTTATTTAGAAAAGTACAAAGATCCTATTATCAAGATTCTTATTCTTGCAGCCTGCATATCGTTGGCATTGGCCTTTATTGAGGGCGAGTTTATAGAGACGATAGGTATTTTTGTGGCCATCTTTATGGCTACTACCATTGGCTTTTACTTTGAGCGGGATGCCGCCAAGAAGTTTGAGGTGCTCAATGCTGTGGGCGAAGAGCAGCCTGTAAAGGTCAAGCGCGACGGTAAGATTGTGCAAATACCTCGCCACGAAGTGGTGGTAGGCGATGTGGTTATTATCGAAGTGGGTGATGAGATACCTGCTGACGGCGACCTGATGGAGTCTACCGACTTGCAAGTAGACGAGTCTACACTTACCGGTGAGCCTATTGTAACCAAGCATGCCGACCCGAAACTGAATGATGCTGAGGTAACTTACCCGTCCAATAAGGTACTGCGTGGCACTATGGTGATGAATGGTCGTGGTGTGTTTACAGTTACCGCCGTGGGCGATGCCACGGAAATCGGTACCGTGGCACGTGCCAGCACTGAGATTACCGCAGTGAAGACCCCGCTCAACATGCAGCTCGAGAAGTTGGCAAAAATGATCAGCAAGGTGGGCATTGGCATCTCCGTGGCTGCTTTTGTCATCTTTCTTGGCCATGATATATTGACAGATCCTAAAGGCATTTGGCATACCACCAACTATCTGGCCATGGCAGAAACTGTGTTGGGGTACTTCATGATGGCAGTTACACTGATTGTGATGGCTGTTCCAGAAGGCATGCCTATGGCGGTTACGCTAAGTTTGGCCTTGAACATGCGGCGTATGCTCAAGAACAATAACCTTGTGCGCAAGCTTCATGCGTGCGAGACGATGGGTGCCGTAACGGTGATATGCACTGACAAGACGGGTACACTGACCCAAAACAAGATGCAAGTGGCAGACATGACTGTCTACGATAAAGACCGCCAACTGCTTGACACTGCCATTGCGCTGAACTCTACCGCTCATTTGGATGAAAGCGGACAGAAGGGCATTGGCAATCCTACTGAGGTGGCATTGCTGCTGTGGCTGCACCGCAATGGAGCAGATTACCGTGCTCTGCGCGGCAGTTTGGCGGTAGAAACCCAGTTGCCGTTTTCTACCGAACGTAAGTATATGGCTACCGTGGCCCGCGTTAACGGGCAGCGTTATCTCTTTATGAAAGGTGCACCGGAGATAGTGTCGGCATGCTGTGCATTGGCTGATGACAGCCGTCAGCAGGTGTCTGCCGTGCTTAGGGGCTATCAAAATAAAGCCATGCGCACCTTGGCTTTTGCATGCAAGCCCCTTGCTGACGGTGAGAATGCAGACCTTTCTGCCCTTAATGCTGCCTCTGCCCTTACTTTGCAGGCTGTGGCTGCTATCAGCGACCCTGTAAGGGCCGATGTGCCAGGTGCTGTAAAAGAGTGTCTCAACGCAGGCATTACCGTAAAGATTGTTACTGGCGACACCTCAGCCACTGCCATAGAGATAGCCCGGCAAATAGGTATATGGGATAAAGACACCCCTGCAGAAGCTCAGATAACAGGTCCTGATTTTGCAGCCTTGAGCGATGAAGAGGCTTACAAACGTGTAATGGTGCTCAAGGTGATGAGCCGTGCGCGTCCGACCGACAAGCAGCGACTGGTTAACTTGTTGCAGCAGAACGGGCAGGTAGTGGCTGTTACAGGCGATGGTACCAATGATGCGCCAGCCTTAAATCATGCGCATGTGGGCCTTTCATTAGGTTCCGGCACTTCTGTGGCCAAGCAAGCCAGCGATATGACCTTGATAGACGACTCGTTTGGAAGCATTGTCAATGCTGTCATGTGGGGCCGCTCTCTGTATCGCAACATACAGCGTTTTATCTTCTTCCAGCTGATTGTCAATGTTACTGCACTGCTCCTGGTGCTCAGTGGCTCGGTATTGGGCACTGAGATGCCGCTTACTGTAACCCAGATATTGTGGGTTAACATCATTATGGATACCTTTGCTGCCTTGGCTTTGGCCTCACTGCCGCCGTCAAGGGAGGTGATGAACGAAAAACCTCGCAAGCGTACAGACTTTATTATCACCAAACCTATGATTAAAGGCATTGTGCTGATAGGTGTAGCCCTGTTTGCGCTGCTGTTTTATCTTATGTTAGGCTGCTACAAGAGCGATGGAGGCATGGACTTGCATGAGCTGACCATATTCTTTACGGCTTTTGTCATGTTTCAGTTCTGGAATCTTTTCAATGCCAAATGCTTGGGTTCCAACCATTCGGCTTTTGACGGATTGTTGCGCGACAAGGGCCTGCTGCTTGTGCTGTTGCTTATTCTTGTGGGCCAATGGTTTATCGTAACCTTTGGCGGACGCATGTTCCGCACCACGCCACTCGGTGCAACCGAGTGGCTGGAGATTATTGTTGCTACTTCTATCGTACTTTGGTTAGGTGAAATTTGGCGAGGAATAAAGAGATGGAGATGCAAGGAATAAAGAACATTGTGTTCGATTTTGGCTGCGTGTTGGTAGATCTTGACAAGCAGGCTTGTGTCGAGGCTCTTAATCGTATAGGTGCCAACAACGTGTCGTCTTATGTAGATGAGTGCAGGCAAGAAGACCTTTTCCATGAGTTGGAGACAGGAAATATCAGCGTGGGTGACTTCTGCAATGAGGTGAGAAGGCTTTGTCCTGATTGTCATGCTACCGATGAGCAGATATGCGAGGCGTGGAACGCACTGCTGACAGGCATACCACAGCAGCGCTTGGAGCGTCTGATAAGCTTGAAAAAGGATTATCGCCTGTTACTGTTGAGCAATACCAATCCCATACATTGGCACAAGTCAGTGAGAGATTATTTCCCGCATGACGGATATGAGGTAGACGATTATTTCGAGAAAACCTTTCTTTCGTATCGCATGCACCTCATAAAGCCCGATGAGCGCATATTCAGAGAGATGCTCATTGCGGCAGAGATGATGCCCCATGAGACACTGTTTATCGATGACTCGCCCATGAATTGTGCCGCTGCCAGCGAGTTGGGCATCAACACTATCTGCGTAAGCCATGGCGATGAGTGGCTTGACAAGATTTGACAAGTAGGCACGGAACACAATAGAATAAGCATGAATACATTCTATATCAACGGCCACACCGAGTCTGTCAGACCCTGTGTGGCCACTATTGGCTTTTTTGACGGAGTGCATAAAGGACACCGCTTTCTGATTGACAAAGTGGTGAAGATGGCGCACAGCATGCCCGATACAGATGCTATGGTCATTACCTTTGATACGCATCCGCGTGAGGTGGTGTGCCCTACCTGGCATCCTCATTTGCTTACCACACTTGATGAAAAGCTGTTGTTGCTCTCCAAAACCAAGATAGACAGCTGTGCTGTGCTGCATTTTGATGCTGACATGGCACAGCTGTCTGCCCGCGAGTTTATGCAGACGGTGCTTCACGACCGCTTGCATGTGGCAAAACTCGTTACAGGCTACGACAACCGCTTTGGGCATAACCGTCAGGAAGGCTTTGACGACTATGTAAGATACGGCAAGGAGATAGGCATGGAGGTGGTGCAGAACACTGCACTTGAGGTGGATGGCCTAAAGGTAAGCTCGTCTGTGGTGCGGCATATGCTCTCGGAAGGGCGTGTGGCAGAAGCCGGCAACTGCTTGGGCTATCCTTATTTCTTGTGTGGAAAAGTAGTGAGCGGTTATCAGGAAGGGCGCAAGCTGGGCTTTCCTACGGCCAACATACAGCCAAACGATGCGCATAAACTGGTGCCGCAGTCAGGCGTTTACGCCGTAAAGCTGCGTCTGGAGGGCACCGTAAGCCGTAAGCATGGCATGATGAACATAGGCACTCGTCCCACATTCAACGGTCGCAGGATAAGTTTGGAGGCCCATATCTTTGACTTTGAAGACAATATCTACGGCCGGCAAGTGGAGGTGGAGTTTGTCAAGAAGCTGCGCAATGAGCGCAAGTTTGATACCATTGACGGTCTGGTGGCGCAGCTCAAGGCCGACCGCGAACAGGCTATACAGCTGTTTGGCAGTCAAGGTGTTGTCATCTGAGCCTCTATTTAGATAAGTAACAATACAATAAACCCTACGAAATGAAGAAATCTTTCTACTGTTTTTTGGCATTTATATTGGTACAGTATGTGTGCTATGTGCTTGTTAACACGATATGGTCGGTATGCACAGCCGAAGGCAAGAGCTTTATCGATGCCTTGTCGTGGGACAGGTCAATAGCCCTGCAGCCCACAGTACTATTGGTCAATTCGGCTGTCAGCAGCGTTATCACGCTACTTCTGTTCCTTCATTACAAGTGGACTGAAGTGTCGTCGGCATGGTTGCGCACACGCCATTGGGACGTATGTGTGTGGAGCGGCGTAGCTGCGTTGGGCACTTTAGTGCCCTGTATATGGCTGCAAGAGCAGTTGCCGGAACTTCCCGACCTCTCGGCCGACCTTTTTAAGCAAGTCATGAGCAGCCAGTATGGCTACTTTGTGCTCTGCGTGTTTGCACCTTTTGTAGAAGAAGTGGTCTTCCGTGGCGCCATACTTCGCAGTATGCTCTCTGCCATGTCCAACCGTTGGCTGGCCATATTCGTGTCGGCACTGTTCTTTGCCGCAGCCCACATGAATCCTGCACAGATGCCCCACGCCCTGTTGGTAGGCCTGCTGTTGGGCTGGTTTTATGCCCGTACAGGCAGCATCATACCAAGTGTAGCATTCCATTGGGTCAACAACACTGCCACTTATGCCATCTATGTATTGATGCCACAGGCAGAAGACATGACCCTGTTGCAGTTCTTTGGAGGCAACAGTGTGCGTGTAGCCTTGGCTATACTCTTCTCAATGTTCCTGCTCCTGCCAGCTTTGTATCAGCTCAACCTGCGCATGTGCAAGGCCAAGTAGCAAGCAACCGGTGTGTGAGTGTCAGGCAAACCGTTTGGCACTCCGTAAATCTATAAGACAGGTGCCAAGTATCCACTTGCACCCCATACAACATAACCTTAATAAACACAACATGGAAAAGAAAAAACTCTTGCAAAAAGCATTTATCGATGGCAACCTGCCGTCACACATTACTTACTGTTTCTTGGACCATTGCCAGCAGAAAGACGACTGCATTCATTACCAGTGCGCCCTTTACAAGCCTGTTGGCGTAACCAAAGGAACAACAGTGTTTCCTGATGCCCTGCGCTCAGAATCATGCGCTTACTTTGCTCCATTGCGCATAGTGCGCATGGCTTGGGGCTTTGACAGGCTGTTTACTGACGTAAAAGTAAAGGATGCCCCCGCTTTGCGTGCAGCCATGAAAGCCTGTTTGGGCAGCAAAGGCCAGTATTACCGCTACAAGTTGGGGCAACTCAAGCTGCTGCCGGAACAGCAAGACGCTATCAGGCAGATTTTTGCTGCACAGGGATACGGCCATGTAGCATTTGATTTTTACGACGAAGAGTTGGACTTAACGCAGTGCTAACCATTTGGTTGGCATGCATGAAACCATTGACTCACACTTTGCCCAGCCCTTGGGGAGCCATTGCCCACATTGTGGGCAATCGTTGCCCAAGGGCTGGGCATTGAGTGCCCACGCCGTGGGCACTTTATTGTTCCATACCTTTATGGTCCTTTTTATTTTGCAATACACTTTTGTTTTGGTTGTTATTTCCTGACAGTTAACAGTGTAAGACATATTGTTTTGTACTGTTGACAGTGTGGCAAATTGTTAGATGAAATCGGCATTGTTACCGAAGTAAGATAAAAAGCCATAAAGGCGATATTTTATTCAGATTTATATATTGCATACAATCATACAATTTCTTATCTTTGCAATTGGATTGGGCATATCCTTATCCAAGACATATTAGAAAAGAAAGAAGCGTTATGCTTATCTTGTAATTTTGAGAACGTAGGAAATTTTCAAAAGAATGTACAAGGATGGCATAGTGGTTCTCACGCTTAGCGTGGGCTGCTATTACTACATCTGTACATTCGGGTTTCCTACGACCTTCAAAATTAAGACATAGTATAGTCAGTTCCACGCTTCGTGATTTAAGGACAATGGCTATGGGGAGCTGGTAGCATGGAGGATAAAAACATGAAAAATACGAGTTTGTTTATTGTTTTGGCAATGCTGTTATTGGCTTGTAGTAGTTCACCCACTGATAAAGCTACGGCTTTAATAAAAGAAGATATGCCTAAAAATCTGATTAAGGCGGATAGTTATGACCCTGTTGATACAAAGGTTGACAGTGCATTTGCTCCCTATGATTCGCCTACTTTTTATACACAAGTAATGGAGTACCTTAAATTGGAATCTGAGATGGATGCCTGTGAAAGAAAAACGAGATATGCAAAATCGTCCATGGCTATATACAGTTCACCTTATGATGCGAGTTCAAGAAATGAGTATCAAGAGTATAAAGCAGAATATGAAGCGTGTATGGAACAACAAAAAAGTCTGGAAGAAAAAATAAGGGAGAAAGTTGAATATATAAAAAACGCAATACAAGAAAAGCCTAAGTTTATAGGCTTCAAGGCTTATCATCGTTTCCGTTCCGATAATAATGCAGGGCAGACGCTACTTGGAGGAGCTCTTTATATATTGAATGAAGATATCACGCAAATTCTTGCTCTTTACGATGTAGAAAGTGAAGACTATTTAAAATACCAACAATTTATAAAGCAACTACAAGAAGAATGATATAATCAAGATAAATATTGAAAAACCTATGAAAACAATCTGTATAGCGGTTATATTGCTTTTCTTTAGCAATATAATATCGAGTCAAACATTTACTGTTACAAAGAATGATTCTACCATTATGACAGAATATAATGATGGTAAACTTTGGGCATACCGAAATGCCGATAATTTTGTGGTAGGTCTTACTTGCTATGAAGAAAAGGACAATTATGGCAAGTATTATCAAGCGCAAATACTTATACGTAATTTGGGCGATTCTGCCGTTACTTTTTGTCCGGAAAATGTTTCTGCATATTTAGAGCGTAGAAATGATACCATGGAACTTGAAGTATATACCAATGAAGAATTTCAGAAGAAAATAAAGCGTACGCAAACTTGGGCAATGATCCTAACCGGAGTTTCGGCTGGACTGAATGCAAGTTCAGCAGCTTATTCTACATCGTATTCTACCACTTATTCACCCTCAGGCTATGCTTATACAACTGTTACACGACATTATGACGCAAATGCTGCATATCAAGCAAATCTTGCATCTACAAATCAAATGATAGCATTAGGAAAGATGATGGATAACGACAGAAAAGTTAAGGAACAAGGTTATCTTAAAAAAACAACAATTTATCCTAATGAGGCAATAATTGGCTACATGAATATAAAAAAGAAAAAAGGTGATGTATTGACCGTGAATATTCCTATTCAACAATATGTTTATTCTTTTTCTTGGCTGGTAAAAGCCAAGAAAAAAGCATAGATGAATATGCAAACGGAAAGGGAACGCAAGATGTTTGAAAAGAATATTGTTAATAAGCAGGTGTATATAAACGTTTAGTATAGAACACTTGCTTATGGATTGGACTACGTTTTTTTTATATTCTTGCATTGGAATATATATAAAAAAGAAAACGACTAAGTGTTGAATTCAACATCTTAGTCGTTTCTTCTGTACCCAGAGCCGGGGTCGAACCGGCACGGGTTTCCCCACTGGTGTTTGAGACCAGCGCGTCTACCGATTCCGCCATCTGGGCTTATTTGCGGTTGCAAAGGTATAATTAATTTTTTAATTGACCAAATTTTGATTGAAAAAACTTAAAATAATTGTGAGTATTAACAAATATGCGTACCTTCGTATTCGTAAAAACAAATCTGTAAATACTATGTTAGAAAACAAAAATGACTATTGTGTAATACTTGCTGGAGGCAAGGGCAGACGCCTTTGGCCATGTAGTAGAGAAGATTGCCCAAAGCAGTTCATTGACTTTTTCTCAACGGGAAGAACGCAAATACAGCAGACCTATGACCGCATGAGCAAATTTATACCTGCCGAAAAAATATATATATGTACGAACAAGGAGTACACGCATTATGTGGAAGAGCAGTTGCCTGAGGTCAACAAGCAGAATATCTTGAGTGAACCGGTAGCCCGCAACACGGCTCCCAGTGTGGCTTGGGCCGCTTACCGCATAGGGCATCTTAACCGTAACGCACGTATGGTGGTGGTGCCGTCAGACCAAGCTGTGTTTAAAGAGGAAGAGTTTGAGCGCAATGTGCTGGATGGCCTTAACTTTGTTGGCAGCAACAACTGTTTGTTGACAATGGGTGTGAAGCCAACAAGACCTGAACCTGGCTATGGATACATACAGTTGGGCGAGGAGTCTGCACAGAAAGGGGTATATAAGGTAAAGTCGTTTACAGAGAAACCTGACAGGGATTTTGCCAAGATGTTTATGGAAAGCGGAGAGTTTTACTGGAATACCGGTCTGTTCCTTTCCAATGTATTGTATCTTGGCAAGTGCCTGAAAGGAGTGTTCCCGATAGGTGCAGAATGGTTGGAGAAGGAGCATGCCAACGGTTATAGTATGGAGACAGAGTTGCAGATGATAGAGCAGTGCTTTCCTGCATGTCCTAACTTGTCTATCGACTATGGCATTTTGGACAAGAATGAGAATGTCTATGTAATGCAATGCGACTTTGGATGGGCAGATTTGGGTATGTGGCACAGTATCTATGAGAGCATGAGCAGGGCAAAAGACGACAATGTAGTGATAGCTTCTCATGCTTTGTTGGACAACAGCAAGGGCAATATTGTCAAGCTGCCCGATGACCATATGGGCATCATCAGCGGTCTTGAGGGTTATATAGTGGCAGAGAAAGGCAATGTGCTGTTGGTTTGCAAGAAAGAAGATTCGTCTGCCTTGATACGAAAATATATCAATGAGGTGCAGGTGAAGTATGGCGATGAGTTTATATGATGCCTGCAATGAACCTGAGATAACGGCAAAAGAAGAAGCCCACAGTTCCAAAACAGGTTGGTACTGCGGGCTTCTTCTTTTGCCGTTGTTAGCTGGTGGGCTAATGAAAATTAGTTACTCGTTGGTATACGCAGTATAAATCTTATTGGCAATGTCTTTAAACTCTTCGCTTGTAAGCTTCAGCTTTGGATTGGAGAATATCATGTCTTTCTCTGTTTGCATAGGTACCAGATGAATGTGGGCATGAGCTACCTCCAGTCCAAGTACAGCCATGCCGACCTTTTTGCAGGGGAAGGCCTTCTTGATGGCTATGGCTACCTTCTTGGCAAACACGATCATCTCTGCCAATTCATCGTCGCTCATGTCAAAGATATAGTCAACCTCACGGCGTGGAATGACCAAGGTGTGGCCTTTCATAAGCGGATTAATGTCGAGGAAAGCATAGAACTTGTCGTTCTCTGCACATTTATAGCTGGGTATTTCGCCAGCGGCAATCTTTGAAAAAATGTCCATAGTTAATATCTTTTTTAAGGGTTTGAACTGTTGTTGAAATTGATAACTTTGAAAGTATCAGTGTTGCAGGTGTGTGAAAGGAGTGGCATGTCGGAGCTGTTCTTGTCAACTGCCTTTTGAACACCTGTTTATGTAATAACTATTATGTGCATGACAGTCAGTGTGGCGTGGCTTGTTCAAGTTTGCACTGCTGCAAGTAGATGGGTCGAAATAACGCATATATACAAGTAAAGGAGTTGCCTTTTGAGGTTGTTCAGGTCTCAAGAGGACAGCTCCTTTACTTGTATTGGTTATTCAACGCTGATTTTGTCGATACGCAGATTGATGATACCGCGTGGTATTTTGATTTCTGCTATGTCGCCTACCTTCTTGTTCAGCAGGCCTTGTGCGATAGGAGTTTTGATTGAAATCTTTCCTTCGCGAAGGTTAGCTTCGCTTTCGCTGACGATGGTATAGGTCATTTTGGCCTTGTTTGCCATGTTGGTCATCTCTACTTTAGAGAGGATTTGCACCGTATCAGTGCTCAAGCGAGACACGTCAACAATCTTAGCTTCAGCAATAGCTTGCTTGAGTTTGTTGATTTTGTCTTCCAAATGAGCTTGGTTCTCCTTGGCAGCATCGTATTCAGAGTTCTCGCTCAGGTCTCCTTTGTCTGCGGCTTCTGCAATCGCTGCAGATGCTTTAGGTCGTTCTACACTTTCCAAACGTTTCAGTTCAGCTACCATCTTGTCGTAGCCATCTTGTGACATGTAAGCCATAATAGTAAGTTTTTATTAGTTATTGTTTAGCGGAATGACAAAACTAAGGATACCGACATCAGCATAATGTCGGTATCCTTAGTTTCTTTCCCTTATGTCATTTCATTAATATCTGGCTGCAAAGATAGTGAATTAAAAACAGACGGCAAAATTATTTTCCTTTTATTTTATACCTTGGAGTTGCCGAAGCGTATCTATATATCTTGTTCTTTTTCAGCAAGTTTGGCACATAGACAGTGGCTTGAAGAAAGTCTGGAAAACACGCTTGAAAGGCTGTTGTTTTATAAAAAAGAGCGACATAATGCCGAATCAGCCAAATATTTGGCTGATTTTTGCGCAAAAAGCATCTTGTTTAAGCATTATTTCGTAATTTTGCAAAGATGAAAGAGATGTTTCGCAAGCGCGCAAACAGCAGATTGCTGCGTTCTCTGACATGTTTAACATTAGAAATCAATAAATTGTAAATTATGTTATCGCTTGAAGAACAAGAGGCCATTATCAAGCTTATCAAGCAGCAGGTAGTGCCCGCTATTGGTTGTACGGAGCCAATGGCAGTAGCCCTTTGTGTGGCAAAAGCGCGAGAAGTATTGGGCACATTGCCCGAACGTATAGAGATAAAGCTTAGCGCTAATATGCTTAAAAACGCTATGGGAGTAGGCATTCCGGGCACAGGCATGATAGGTTTGCCCATTGCTGTGTCGTTAGGAGCACTGATAGGCCGTTCTGAGTTGCAGCTGGAAGTGCTGAAAGATTGCAACAGACAGGCTGTGGAACAAGGCAAGCAATACATGGCGGGCAATCATATTGATATAAAGTTAGACGAAAATGCTCCGGACAAGTTATATATAAAGGTAACATGCAAGGGAGAAGGGCATCAGTCAGAAGCCGTCATTCAGGGCTCTCACACACATTTTGTACTTGTCAGGAAAGATGCTGAGGTACTGCTGCAAGAGCAGCATTGTGCGGAAATTGAGCAGCAGGCAAAGCCAGCGGTGATGCTGACCCTGAAGAAAGTGTATGACTTTGCCACTACTACTGATGTCGAAGACCTGCGCTTTATCCTTGAAGCCAAGCGCTTGAATGAAGCCGCTTCGCACCAAGGCCTGAAAGAAAACTATGGCCATGAGTTGGGAAAGACCATGTGCAGCCCATTGGGTAAAGGCATCATGGGCGACAGCATCTTCTCCAAAATACTGTCTGCCACCAGCTGTGCGTGTGATGCCCGTATGGCTGGAGCTATGGTTCCGGTAATGAGTAACAGCGGTAGCGGCAATCAAGGCATCTGCACCACGATGCCGGTAGTGGTGTTTGCAGAAGAAAACCACAATACTGAGGAAGAGACGATACGTGCTTTGATTATCAGCAATCTTACCGCTATCTATATCAAGCAGTACTTGGGATCGCTGTCAGCACTGTGCGGTTGTGTAGTAGCCAGTACAGGCAGCAGTTGCGGCATTACCTATCTGATGGGTGGTAACTATGAGCAACTGTCGTTTGCGGTAAAGAATATGATAGCCAATCTAACGGGAATGATTTGCGACGGTGCCAAGCCCAGTTGTGCATTAAAGCTTACCACAGGTGTAAGCACTGCGGTGATGAGTGCCATGTTGGCCATGATGAATCGCCATGTTACCTCGTCAGAAGGCATTATAGAAGACGATGTAGACAAGAGCATCCACAATCTTACGGATATAGGTCGGAACGGTATGGACGATACAGACCGCTATGTGCTCAACATTATGACACATAAAAACCAGTAATTCCTTGCTCTTTCATGTTATTGTAAACCTTTTATGGGGTGCTTGCAGTTGCCTGCCTTGCAGTGCAAGCGGTGCTGTTGCTTCTTGATAAAAGGCATGTTCAGATGAAAATAATAACTAAAAATAATTATGTTTAAGTATTTAAGAACCACAATTCTTACGATGCTGTTGGCTGTGTTTGCCATAGCGGCATCGGCACAAGGCGATATGCCTGTTCACTTCAAGGTGACCAAGAAGCAAGTTTCGCCCACCGAACTCGATGTAATATTCACTGCCAAGATTGCCAATGGCTGGCATGTGTATTCAACAGGGCTGCCCGCTGACGGTCCTGTATCAGCTACACTGACCACCGAAAAGAGCGAAGGCGCAAAGGCCGCGGGCCGTTTGACTCCACGCGGCAAGGAAATCAAGCAGCATGATAACGTGTTTGGCATGACGCTTCGCTACTTTGAGCATAGCGTATCGTTTGTTCAGAAGTATAAGATTACAGGCAAGACCTACCGTGTAAAAGGCTATCTGGAGTTCGGTGCTTGTAATGATGAAAACTGCATGCCGCCTACTCAGGTAGAGTTTGACTATAAAGGCGAGGGCCCGGCAGATGCACCGGATGCCGTAGACGAGACCGCTGCCGACACTGCTGCTACCGCTTTGGCTGCTTCTTCAGACAGTATCAAAGGCGACAGTATAGCTGCCGACACTACCACAGTAGTGGCTCAGGGCGACCTTTGGAAGCCAGTGATAGATCAGCTCAAGGCCTTTGACTCAGGCGCAGACACCGCTCATCACTCCCTTTTCTACATTCTTATTATGGGCTTTGTGGGTGGTTTGCTCGCTGTTATGATGCCTTGTATCTGGCCTATCATACCTATGACAGTCAGCTTCTTCCTCAAACGCAATAAGGATAAGGCAAAAGGCATACGTGATGCCATCACTTATGGCATCTCCATTATTGTAATCTATTTGGCACTTGGACTGATTATTACTGCTATTTCGGGCGGTAACGGACTCAACAGCTTGTCTACCAATGCCGTGTTCAACATCTTCTTGTTTGTGCTGTTGGTAGTGTTTGCCGTGTCATTCTTTGGATGGTTTGAGTTAGAGTTGCCTGCCAAGTGGACCAACTCCATTGACAACAAGGCCTCTGCCACCAGCGGTCTTATCTCAATCTTCCTCATGGCCTTCACCCTTGTATTGGTATCATTCTCTTGTACGGCACCAATCATCGGCTTGTTGCTGGCAGAGGTATCCACCACCAATAGCTATGCAGCTCCTGCTGTGGGCATGTTTGGCTTTGCTTTGGCTTTAGCTTTGCCTTTCTCGCTGTTTGCCATGTTCCCTACTTGGCTCAAGCAGGCACCTAAGTCAGGCTCTTGGATGAATACCATCAAGGTATGTTTAGGTTTTGTAGAGTTGGCTTTCTCGCTCAAGTTCCTGTCAGTGGCAGACTTGGCTTATGGCTGGCATCTGCTTGACCGCGAGACATTCTTGGCTTTGTGGATAGCTATCTTCTTCCTGTTAGGTCTCTATCTGATAGGAAAACTGAAGTTCCAGAGCGATGCCATGAGCGATGATGGCAAGCCAATGCCGGTAGCTTGTGTCATGTTAGGCTTGGTATCATTTGCCTTTGCCATCTATATGGTACCTGGTTTGTGGGGTGCTCCATGTAAAGCTGTCAGTGCTTTTGCACCGCCTATCAACACACAAGACTTTAATCTCAGCACTAAAGAGGTGCATCCGCAATTCACCAACTATGAAGAAGGTATGGCTGCTGCTGCTGCTGCCGGCAAACCAGTGCTGATAGACTTTACCGGTTATGGCTGTGTTAACTGCCGCAAGATGGAAGCTGCCGTGTGGGCAGATCCTCAGGTAAGTGATGTATTGACCAAAGATTACGTGCTCATTTCGCTTTATGTTGACGACAAGCAACCTTTGGCCAAGCCTATTGAGGTAACAGTAAACGGACAGAAGCGCACACTTCGTACCGTGGGCGACAAGTGGAGCTACTTGCAGCAGAGCAAGTTTGGCGCTTTGGCTCAGCCATTCTATGTGGCTGTAGACCCACAGGGCAATCCGCTTACTGGTTCATTCAGCTATAAAGAGGATGTGCAGGCTTATCTTGACTTCCTCAACAAAGGTCTTGATAATTTTAAGAAGTAATGTAAAACAGGTGTTCCAAGGCTGTTAGAATGGGCTTAGAACACCTTTCGAAGCTGATACAACAGGCATCAAGCATTATTGTTTGATGCCTGCTTTTCTTTCTATCGGTATGAAAAGCCCTTGCCAAGTATACTTGCAAGTAACTGCTGACAAGTGGTTCTTAGGGGCAATATAAAAGTATCTATGGGCTAACAAAAGTAAAGAAACAGCTTGATGCAGACGGTTTTTGATACTCATAGGAAAGGGGTTGGCCAATAACAACAATGCTGTTATTGACCAACCCTTTTCCTATGAAATAATATTTCGCCTTGTGGGCTATGCTGCTTTACTTGTATTTCTGATAATACTTCACCGCAGCCTTCACATTAGCCTTTACCGCACGGCTGGAGTAAGTGGCTCCGCTAACGCCATCTACATCAGTAGTGGCAGCCTTTTTCACCGTCATGCCATGCCATTGACCGAGCAAAGCACTCTTTACACGGGCAAAAAACTTTGGCGTTTCATGATTGTCCAATGGTTCAACCTTTACCACTTTATTGTTCTTTATGTAGACCTGCAATGGAGTTGGACCGCCAAATCCCTTCACGTTGGCACATAATGTGGTGGTGTTTACTATGTAAGTGCCGTCAGCCTGATGTGTCATCACACCATTGTTGCGGCCTTTTGCTGTGCCTATTGTTGCCGTAAACAGTGTTAAAGCTACGGCAGCAGTAGCTAAAATAGTGTGTTTGTTGCTCATATTTTATATTTGCTTTTATATATAACGTAAATGTTTGTTTTTCATTGTGTATATATGCTGTTTGGTAATTTACTTATACACAATCCTTAAATCGTTACTCCTATGGCCATTGCCAGTTGCTGGCGGTGCTGCCCTATTGTCCAAGTGGTGTATTGGAGGCGAGCTTCTATAAACAGTGTTGATACGGTGTGGCGCATCAGCCAGTCGTATCTGCCACACAGTGTGGCTGTATTTTTGCAGGCAGTGGCCATGTGATAGTTGTTGTAAAGCGTGGCTAACTGCTTGTCAAACAGTTCCGGCTCGTTGATAATCAGTTGCTTCTGCATGTTTTGTGTCCAGGTATCAGTTAGCTGTATTGTGGCAATAGAGTGTCTGCCGTGGTGCAATACTTGCAGATTGACGGCTGGTATCAGACTGGTGAAGGATAGCTGTCTCTGTGGTGAAGCATAACTTTGGTCGTGCTTCAGCAGAGATATAGAGGGGCATAATGCCAGTTGCCATTTGCTGTTGAGGCTCCACTCTTGTGCAGCTTTCAGTTGTGTGGCAAGGGTGGTGGCCTTAAACGGTTTGGATGTGGCTATCTGTTGATAGTTGTGTACACCATCGTCATAGAAGCGTTCCATGCCGGTTCTGTTGGTATAGTATGCCGACAAACTGATGTATCTATCCCTTTGGTGCCATGCTATCTGTGCGTTGTGGCTCCATTCGTAGATATCGTTGACAGGTGCATTGTTGAGATTGTTCATCTGTTTTTGCAGGTGCATGTGCTGTGTGCCCGCCTGTATCTCCATGCCTCTTGTCTGCAAGGTATGGAGAGTGATGCCTCCTCCCCATGTGTTGCCTGTGTAGTAGGCATCTCCCAAGGTGCCGGCAAAACGGTGGTAGTGGGTGCCGAGCCCCGTCATTTGGTATAACATCACGGTGCCATAAGGATTCATGAAGGCGATGTTTTGCTCTTGTGCATAGTGCTGCCAATGCAGATAGCCCCCTACTTGGTAGCGGTTGGTTACTTGCCGGGCTGTTCCGATGCAGAAGTCCACCTGTGTGCTGTTGTCTTTAGGGCGTGGGTCAATGTCTCTGTAATCCATTGCCGAGCTGTAAGATGCCTCTATGCCATAGGCCCATTTGCCTTTGTTGCCGGCATAGCCGAGATTGAAGAGATAGGCTTCTTGCTCCATCTTTCCGCCCACGGTGTCGGCTGTTACATAGGGATACACTTTCAGAAAGTCGGCAGTCTCGTTCCAGCATACGTCGGTAGTGTGTCTTCTGCGATAGCTGGCATTGCCCCATACAGCATCGTGTTTGTCCAAGGGCTGGTAGGACAATGCCTGAAAGCTTCCCTGATACCTGTCTTTGCCCAACTGTGCCACAGGAGCTTGACTACTGGTCTCAGTGTGATAGGCTACCGAAGCCTCGGAAAACGATGCCGGATACCGTTGTGCCATGAGCGCAGGGTTGCGGTAAACCTGCCAGTTGGGGTTGGCAGTGGGCGATAACCTCTGAAGCAGTGCTTCTGTCTGTGCACAGGCAGGAAGCACTGCCAACATAAGCATGATAGCCAAGAGTGAGTTTCTTTGCATGTTGTTAGACCACTTTAGGTAATGGTGGCAGTCTCTGGTTATTTAAAAATATAATAGGGATTGCCTTTCACCATGCTGTCAAAGTCGTTGGTAGAATTGTTGGTATCCACCAACTTTTTTGCCGTGCTGTCCCACTTGCGGCGTGCTACCATGCCGTAGCGGTTTTCGTCATTCTCTTGCAGAGAGTTGTAAGCATAGCCGGCATCAAGGCTGCTGCTGGCGCAGAGCCAGCTTTGTTCCATGTGTACAGGGTGCATGTTCACACAGTCGGCTATCCAGCTGTTGGGCACCATATAGGCGGTGCCGTCCATATCGAACACATATTCGCCATAAGAATAGGTGTAAGTGTAGGTATATTTGTATTTTTCCAGAAACTCGTTGGTGGTCATCTTGGCATTTTCATCGCCCAAATAACCGATGGCATACGTCTTGACACCACGAGAGTGGGGCGCCCAAGGTCCTAACTCCCCATACTCATCGGTAGTGATTATCTTGATAAGGTTAGGCACATCGGTGTCTATGTCTTCACCGTCTTCGCTGTCGTCAAACCACTCGAAGTCGGCTTTTGACAGGTCGTAAGAGTTGGCATTGGTCTTGGTATGGTCCATACCCACGTCTACCAATAGCAGACTCTTGCCGGGAGCCACGGGATGTTCGCGACCAGACCCCGGTATCATGTAAGCAACGTTGACCGTAAAGGCTGAGTCGCGCAGGTTGGGCTGATAGTCTTCAGGGTCGTCATTGGAGAAAGCACTCTCAAAGATGGTCAGTCCATCGGCATAGAGCGTGTCGTTGGAATTGTTGTAGATGCGGAAATACTTGTCGCTTTCATAAGTATCTCCATCAGGTGTCAATGTGCCTGAAACAGCTATTTCTGCGATGACAAATCCCTCTTTGGCAGATACGGCATCGGCTTTGAGCGCAATGGCCTGGCTGTTGGTAGCTATCGACACATTGTTTTGTGTGGCACGCAAGCGTGAGGTAACCTCTTGTCCGTTGACCTGATAAGTAATGTGTCCGCTCAGTTCAATGTCATACAGACCATATTCCACCTGAATGGTGGTGTCGCCTTTCAGTTCATAAGCAGTCTTACGGCCTGTATTGATATTGCGAAACTCTACCGACAAGTCTGTTGCGGTGGCTTTACTGTAATTGTCGGGCAGGGTATAGCTGAGGGCTATGCTGCTCTGTTGGGCAGTGTTGTCGTTGTCGTCGCTGCATGATGCAACGGTAATGGCGGCCAAGCCAAAGAACAAGGCCATGGCAAGTGTCTTGATTTTTTTCATATTCTGAATACTTATATATTAATGTTTATTTCCATTCCGAAGTAAGGTGTAAACACGCGTCTTACTATAAAGCCGTTTACTTCATAGTCGGGTGCTATGCTGAGCAGCCTGTCTGCAAAAAACGATAGCGTGGCATTGCGTCCAAAGCGCTTGGTAGCCTTGAAGTTGAAGCAGACGTAGGCACGGTCGCGCCGGGTGTCGCCGTTGTCCTGTTGCCCTGTCAGTATGAGCCAGCTGCGGTAGATGTCGGTTTGGTCGGCACTGGTGTAGGGGTGCAACTGCCCGTACACGTCGGCATAGGCTATGGGCTGCGGCTTGCGCGATGGGGTGAGCGTTTTACCCCACCAGTAGCATTCTGCGGTAACAGAGAAGATGAGCCCTATGCGCTCAAAATAGGTGTCGGCTATCAGATTGCTTGATATTTGGTCTTTGATGTAGCCGTTTTTCCACTCATACAGTCCGATGTAGCGGTTGTTGACAGTGATGCCGTTTACCTGCTGGTGCGAGCCGGCGTAAAATTCGGCACTGCTGTTGGTATAGGTGGTGTGGAACCACGCCCCGTTGAAAGTGAAGCGCGTGTTCAGTCCGTGTATGCGTGGCGATGCGTACTGCCACTCTATGCCTTGCTTGATGATGCGTGTGTCGTTGGACAGTCCTTGGTAAGTGCGCAGCAGCGTATCAACGCGGTAGGGCAGGTCAGAGAGTGAGGGTGGTGCCGTAAGGGTATTGCCGTCAATGCCCGATGTGTCGTAGCGCTTGTAGGTAAGCATGGGTATGATGCGTTGACTGTTTCTGAAGCCGTCGTTCATCTGCTCGTGGAAATAGGTGGCATAGAACTGATGACCCTTGTAGATGCCTCCGAGCCTTACTTCCCATTTGGTGTTGTGGGCAGGCTTCAGCTCATAGTTGTTTACATCAATGGTATATGTGCGTATGTTGACGCGCCGGTAGGCTTCGTTTTTGTTCCAATAGTTAAGCTGCGTAAAGTCGAGATACAGTTTTTCGGGGTAAAGGTCGAGTATGGTGGGCATTTTGCTCATGCGCCCTATGCCGCAGGAGAGGTAGAGTTGCAGCCCATGGACAGTGGGTAAGTCCCACTGGAAGTTGAAGCGCGGGTCGGCATAGACCTTTCCGTGCATGGCAAACTGCTTGCCGAGGTTCGTCATCTGTGTGGTGCGTACACCGAGCATAGCCGTCAATTGGTGTCCGTTGAGTGTGGCAGACGCCTTGTCTTCGGCATAGAACGACAGGATGCTGGTGGCAGGAATGTCCTTGAAGGCGCGCGGCCGGTGGGTGGTACTGCCGTCCAAGGGGCGCTGTGGGTCGTAGACCTGTCCTTGGCCAAAGTTTTTGTTATACTGCCATTCAGTTCCTGCCGTAACGGTATGATTTATGGGGCGTGTGGTATAGTGCAGTTCAGCTTCTGCCCTGAGGTTAGAGTAGAAGGGAAGTCCCTTTACCTGATAGCGTGCAACATAGGTGGACGGCAGATAGGTAGCATCATACTCGCCGTTTTCTTCTTGCAGCGGTGCATGTGTGGTGCGGTCTACCGACACGAATTTTGTCTGGTCAATCTTGTCTACCGACAGGCTGCCCGCCCAGCTGAGCATGAGGCTATGCAGCCAACCGCCCTCTTTGGGGCGTAGTTGCAGCGAGGTGCTGACGGCACCATTGTGGTAGTAAGACTTGTATTTGTCTTCCAAGTGTATCTGTACCTCCGGGTCAGTTTTTACATTGTCTATATTGCCCGCATAATCAGTAGACAGGTGCCAGCTGAGCACTGAGGCAGAGGGCAGTGTCCAGTATTTGCCCAACCGGGCAGACAAGTTGAGGCGATTGTAGGTCTCAAACTTGTTGCGGGGGTCGGCCTGTGAGGTCATCCAGCCGGCGTTGGTGTTGAGCTGCCAGCCGTGTTGCAGGTCAAAGCCCTTGCCTATTGACAGCAGTTTGCCGTAGGCATCAGCCTTGAAGCGTGCCTCCCAGGGTGTGGCTGTGCGTTTGCGGCGTATGCTAACCAGTCCGCTTGTAAGGTCGCCATACTTTACAGAGGGTATGCCTCTTGTTATTTCTACCGATTCTATGTCGTCGGTAGAGATGTTGCGCATGTCTACTCCCGTTGCGGTATGGCTGCGCTTGTTGTCGGCTTGCGTACCTTCTGTAATGGCTTGCATGTTGGCATCGGTGCCGATTGGTGCACCGTCTACCAGAAATTTGGTGCCAAGGCTGCTCACGGAATAGTTGTCGTCGCTGATGCCCACTTCGCGCAGACGGATAGAATTGGTCTGATTGTTGCGTGGCGTAGAGGTCATGCCACCGGGCAACAGGCTGAGCAGGTCGGCAAACGATGAGGGTTGCAGATGCTGCATGGCGGTCTGGTCTATGACAGATGTGCTGGTAAGCCCCTTCTTCTCAGATGCGGTAATAACTACCTCGCTGATGCTTTGGGCAGTAGAAGCCAGACGGATGCGCAGCTGCTGATTGCCTTTCAGGCAGACAAGCGTGTCGACAGACTGATAACCTACATAGGATACCTTGAGCCGATAGCAGCCTTGGGCTATTGACGAGAAGTGGTAATGACCTTGTGCATCAGTGAGTTGACCGGCAAGGTAAGTCCTGCCGGCAGACAATTGCACAGTGGCATAACTGAGGGGCTGGTTGTGTGCGGCATCCGTAACGGTGCCTTGTAAAATGTATCGTTTGCTGTCGGTGGTGGCATAAAGAATCGTAGCCGAACAGATAGCCAACAACACCGTTATCCATTTGTATGCTCTCATAACGCTTCGGAAAAACGCTGCAAAAGTAAAGGTATTCCTCTAATCATACAATACTTAAAAATTGGTATTCTTCGGAGAGAAAAACTGCATATTTGCTGCATAAAATCCAAAGAAATAATGATTGCACATCTATACTAAAAAGGATAATTTTGCACGAAAAATTCGAGAGATACAATATGAGTGAACCCGTTATACAGTGTAGCCATCTGACACACTATTATGGAAAACGAAAGATTTACGAAGACCTTAATTTTGAGGTGCAGGCAGGCAAAATATTGGGACTGTTGGGCAAAAACGGTACAGGCAAGACCACTACCATCAATATATTGATGGGCTATCTGAAGCCTACCGCAGGGCAGTGCAGCATTTATGGCGAGCCGGTGCAGCAGCTGTCGGCAGCCACACGTAGCCGTATTGCACTGCTGCTGGAAGGGCATGTGCAGTATTCGTTTATGAATGTAGAACAGATAGAACGCTACTATGCACCCTTCTATCCCCGATGGAACCGCGATGCCTACTATGAATTGGTAAGGAAACTGAAGATAGCTCCCCGCCAGCGTATAGCTACCATGAGCAACGGGCAGCGTTCACAGGTGGCATTGGGACTGATTATGGCTCAGAATGCAGACATGATGGTGCTCGACGACTTCTCGTTGGGACTGGACCCAGGCTATCGGCGTCTCTTTGTAGACTATCTTCGCGACTATGCCTTGGCAGAGGGAAAGACAGTGTTCCTTACTTCGCATATCATTCAAGATATGGAACGGCTGGTTGACGACTGTATTGTGATGGACTATGGACGCATCATTACGCACATGGGGGTAGAGCAACTGATAAACACTTTTCACAGATATACCTTTGACACTGACTGCCAACGGCTGTTTGACGGTAGCTATGCCGCTGACAGCAACATCTTTCATCCTGAGAAAATGCACCGCCATGCCGAGTTGTACTCTTTCTTGAATAGGCAGGATATGGAGGCTTGGCTTACGGCTAATGGGGTGGAACATAGTGGGTTAAAGCAAGATAAGCTTACACTTGAAGATGCTTTTATAGGCCTTACGGGCAAGTATTGACGAGAGGTATAAATGATAAGGCGTAGCGAGAGCATAGCTATCGGGTTGTAAAAGCATTGCAATCAGCTTGCGAAAGCATAGCTTTTAGCCTCTGAAAGCAGTGCAACTGGCAGCCAAAAGCACTGCAATCGGAAAGTAGCATGATGCAACGGCTGTTTGAAAGCAGAAACATTGGAAATGAAACAAGAAAAGAAGAAGATATGTTGAAAGCAATATTGTTGAAAGAATGGGCCAAGACAGGTCGTTGCTATCTCTGCATCTTGGCAGTGGTAGCAGCCGTGGTAGCCTATCAGATGGTAAACATTAGCAAGACGGTAGAATTTAGCGGTATAGCCAGCTTGTGGGAGGATATGACAGAACACGACAGTGTGCTGGTGGAGATGCTTCAGTATCTGCCTCCCGTAGCGGCACTGGTGCTGGCCATTAGCCAGTATGTGCCGGAGATGCAACAAAAGCGCTTGAAGCTGATGCTGCACCTTCCTTACTCGCAAACGCGCATGATGGCTGTGGTCTATGCCTATGGCGTCGGGCTGTTGCTCTTGGTGGCTGCAGTAGAAACACTGGCTTTGCAGCTGCTTTTGATTCACTACTTGCCACAAGTATTGGTCAGCAGGGTGCTGCTTACCACCTTGGTATGGCATGTGGCGGCATGGCTGGTTTACACTTGGATAGCTGCCGTATGCTTGGAACCCACGTGGCGCATGCGCTTGGTCTACCTTTGTGTGCTGGCAGCATGGGTAGGTGTGTGTTATCTGTCGCCGGTGGCTGAGGCTTACAACAGGTTTCTGCCGCTGATGGTGCTGTGGACACTGCTGTCTGCCACTGTCATCATGACATCGGTAGGACGCTTTAAAGAGGGAAAAGAATAGAAAGAGAGGATATTTCAACAATGAAAAGCAAAAAGCAAATATTGCAATGAAAAAGACTGGTTATATATTCTTGATTGTAAATATAGTAGTGCTGGTACTGTGGTTGGTGCCTGCGGCATGGCAACTGGTTACAGCCCGGATGGAGGCCTCGCCCTTTACATTGTATAGTGCTACCATACACGACTTTACTACCATGGATGTAGATACCGATGGCAACTACACCTTTACCGATACTCATGGGCACAAGTATGCCGGTCCTGGAGCAGAACGTGTGCAGGCCTTCTTTTATTGTCAGGACCTTGCAGCCCGTGGCTTGCTGCCAGACAGTGTGGAAGGCAAGCCTGTCAACCTTGATATGATAGAGCGCAACAAGTTCATACTGTCGCTTTCGCCGGCAGACTTCAATAAACCTGCTGTCAAAGCATGGCTGCTATTGGAATCGAAGCCTCACCGTGGCCACTTGTCGGCGCCGGCAGAAGGCTTTTATAGTACTGGCAACGGGCTGGCTGTTGTGCGCTTGAAAGACAATACGGTCAACAAGCAGAAGTCAGCACAGTTTACCGCAGCCCTGTTCAAGGCCGGGTTTACCTTTCCTGTTGCACAGGCTAACGGTAATCCTGACGCTAAGAAAGACTATGACGAGGGCTATATACTGACAGACAGCAATGGCAAGCTCTTTCACTTCAAGCAGCAACAAGGGCAGTGTTATGCTCGCTCCATCACACTGCCGGCACGGTCGAAAGTGGCGTATGCCTTGATGGTAGAAAACCCCAATCGCCGCATACGCGCTTTTGTGGCATCGCAGGATCACCGCTTTTATATCGTAGACGCAGACTATCAAGTGCATGACACGGGCATTCCGTTCAATGCAGATACTGAAGACATGTTGGCGATAGGCGACCCTTGTTATCTCACTATTAAAGTGGGCAGCTTGCAAGGTGAACGCTTTTATGCGCTTAATGCCACTGATTATAGGCTCAAGGACACACTGTCAAGGCCGTATGCCGATAGCAAGACATGGATGGATTATGTGATGCCACTGAGAATATTGATGAAACAATACAACAGCCAGTATGTATTTCCACGGTTGCATTGGGCATTGTAAATGGAGTTTAGTGGCTGCCGTAGATTTGATAAATCACTCAGTGCTGGTGATTTAATAGTTGCAAGTGGAAAACAAAGGCTTCTTGTGGAGAGGCTCTTGCAGCTATTGCCAACGAAAATAAAGTGTTAGACACAAAAAATCGGCAAGAGAGTAGCTTTAATGCCCTTCTCTTGCCGATTTTTTTCATACAGAAAACAGTCTTTAGACTAATGAATGAAGAACTGGTTCTTCTTGGCTGAGGCTGCTTGTACAGCTTTAACCGTTTACTTTTCAGAAAAAGCTGCTGCTTCAGCAGCGGCTATAATATCTTCTTTAGACATGGGTTTTACCTTGGTGTTGATATCAGAGAAATCAAACTCATCACTCTGTTCTGTGCCGGTAGCCGCAGAAGCAGTAGCTGCTTTCACGTCATCACCTTTCTTGTTGCTGCTGCTTAACAGCATGCTAAGCTTGCTGTCAGACGATGCTTTGCCTTTATTGCCAGTGCTGGTAGCATCATCTTTGGGTTGTGCAATGATAAAATCCTCCTTGGCTTCAATGTCTGGCACCGTCTCCACAGGCTCCTCTTCCATCTTCGTGCGGTTGGCTTTGGCAGCAAACACCTCATCAATAAACTGGGGCTTGCGGCGCAAATTCTGCAAAGCAAACTTGCTGGCCTGTTGCTGGCTCTCTTTCTTTGAGTAGCCTTTGCCTTCGCCAGACAGTATGCCTTCTATCTTGGCACGGTATGTAAACATAGGACTGTTGTTCTCATCGCGCTTCTGTTCCACTAATTCAAAGTCGAGCTGAACGCGATTTTTCTGACACCATTCTATCAGTTTGCTCTTGAAGTTTACCTCCTTGTAGGCCACCTTGTCTAAGTTGATGAGCTGGGCAAGAATACGCTTCTGCATAAAACGCATGCAAGCCTCATAACCACGGTCAAGGTACATGGCACCGACAAGGGCCTCAAACGCATTTCCTTCCATATAGCTATTATGAGAGGAAGTGTGTCCGTTAGACATAATGAGCTGGCTGATGCCTATCTCTTGCGCTAATCTGTTGAGCGTCTCGCGCTGCACAATTTTGCTACGGGTGTTCGTAAGGAACCCTTCGCGCTTGCCTTCAAAGTGCTTATAGACAATATCTCCAACGATAGCGTCAAGTATTGCATCGCCTAAAAACTCCAAACGCTCATTGTTGATAGGGCGACCTTTGGCATTTCGCTTTGCAATACTTTTGTGCATCAGTGCCTGTTTGTAGTAACTGATGTCGTGAGGATAAAAACCAAAGATGGTAAATAAAGAAGAATAAAGCTCCTTTTCCTTGCGGAAAGGGAGCTTTAATTTATCAATAAAGTTATTAATCATCATATTTTTTGAAGATAACACAGGCGTTGTGGCCACCAAAGCCAAACGTATTGCTCAGTGCTGCACGCACTGTGCGCTTCTGTGCCTTATTGAATGTGAAGTTAAGATTATAGTCAATCTTCTCATCCTTGTCATCTTCCTCATGGTTAATGGTAGGAGGTATGATGTCGTTCTTAACCGAAAGAACGCTTATAAGTGCCTCCACAGCACCTGCTGCACCCAGCAAGTGACCTGTCATTGACTTGGTAGAACTGATGTTAAGCTTGTATGCGGCATCACCGAATACATCTTGAATGGCCTTTACCTCAGAGATATCACCTACTGGGGTTGATGTTCCGTGAACATTGATATAGTCTATGTCTTCAGGTTTCATGCCTGCATCGTTGAGCGCATTCTCCATAACCAGACGAGCACCGAGACCCTCTGGGTGGGATGCTGTGATGTGATAAGCATCTGCACTTTCACCTTCACCCACCATTTCTGCATAGATTTTGGCACCACGTGCCTTAGCATGTTCAAGCTCTTCAAGGATAAGACAGCCTGCGCCTTCACCCATAACGAAGCCATCACGGCTTGCACTGAATGGGCGAGAAGCCTTTTGTGGCTCATCGTTGCGTGTTGACAAAGCGTGCATTGCATTGAAACCACCTACGCCGCATGCGCAGATAGCTGCCTCGGCACCGCCTGCTACAATAGCGTTGGCTTTGCCAAGACGAATCAAGTTGAATGCATCTGCCAATGCGTTGGTAGATGATGCACATGCAGATGTTGTGGTATAGTTGGGTCCATGGAATCCATAGCGGATTGAAATCTGTCCTGCTGCTATATCAGCAATCATCTTTGGAATGAAGAAAGGATTGAATTTAGGTCCGTTCTCCTCGTGCAATGCGTAGTATTTAACTTCATCTTCGAAGGTCTTAATACCACCAATACCAACGCCAAAGACAACACCAATACGGTTTTTGTCTTCAGTTTCCATGTCCATTCCACTGTCGTTGACTGCCTGAACGGCCGAAACCATGGCCAATTGGGCGTAACGGTCCATCTTGCGAGCTTCCTTGCGGTCAATGAAATCATTGACATTGAGGTTCTTTACTTCGCAAGCGAATTGTGTCTTGAACTTAGAAGCGTCGAATGAAGTAATAGGTGCAGCTCCGCTAACACCGTTCAGCAGGTTGTTCCAGGTTTCTTCTGGAGTGTTGCCCACTGGTGTTACGGCGCCAAGACCTGTTACTACTACTCTTTTTAATTCCATTTACGTATGGTAATTATTATTTAGTGTTAGCCTCGATGTAGTTGATAGCGTCGCCAACAGTAGCGATAGTCTCAGCTTTATCGTCAGGAATAGAGATGTTGAACTCTTTCTCAAACTCCATAATCAACTCTACAGTATCCAATGAATCTGCGCCAAGATCGTTAGTGAAGCTTGCTTCTGGCTTTACTTCTGCTTCGTCAACACCAAGTTTATCTACGATGATTGCTTTTACTTTTGATTCAATTTCTGACATGATTCTAATGTTTTAATAATGTTTATAAATAAATTCGAATTTCAAAAATCGGTGCAAAGGAACGAAATTTTATTTACGTATGCAAATATTTTGGATAAAAAAGCGTCATATATTGCACAAATACATACTTATTGTGCATAAAAATAACGCTTTTATAAGTGTCCGATAGTAAAAGAAGTGTATATCCAACAGTTTTCAGTTATGGCGTAACAGCTGTTTATTTACGCTTTTATGACTTGCTGTTTGTTGCTTTCTTGCCGATTATTTGCTGAATGTTTCTCGCCTTAGCGGATAGTTTCCGCGCAGCCATTCAAACTTTTCGGGATTGGCTTTCAGGTGTTTGCTGTCGTTGATAGGGTTGTAGAGCTGCAGCAGTTGCTCTTCTTTTGTACCATGAGGCGTGCAAGTTGAGGGCAACGAAGGGGGGGCTATGTGGTAATGATGATTGATATTGAAGAACTGGCACAGTCCTTCAATGACCATATTGTCGGCATTTACCTTGCCGTCTGCACTGTATCCTGCTATGTGGGGTGTGCCTATCCATACCTTGTCAAGCAGTTGCAGATTGATGTGAGGCTCGTTTTCCCAGGTGTCTATCACAGCATCTGCTACCTGATGTGTGTGCAGTGCATGGAGCAGTGCCGTGTTGTCAATGACTGCTCCGCGGCTGGTATTGATAATAACGGGCTGCTTCTTGAGCTGCTTGAAGAAGCTGTCGTTGGCTAAATGCAGTGTTGGGTATTTGCCTTCTTTTACCATTGGCACATGAAAAGATATGATGTCGCATTGCTGCTGGATGGTTTCCATGCTGACAAAGCATGCTGATGTGTCATCGTGGTCAATGAGTGAGCGTTTGCCATTGTCTACATTGGCAGGTGTAAAGCGTGCAGTATCGCCTTTTTCTTGGCGCAATGGGTCGCACACGAGCACTTTCATGCCTTCTGCTTTGGCAGCTATGGCCACCTTGCTGCCTACATGTCCGCATCCTACAATGCCGATAGTAAGCTGGGTAAGGTCGGCTTTGCGCTCGCGTTTCAACAGCAAGAGTACAGCGTGAACGTACTGTTCCACGGATGCAGCATTGCATCCAGGACAGTTCATCCAGCTGATATGAGCTTGTTTTAAGTATTGGGTATCTATATGGTCAAAGCCGATGGTGGCTGTGGCAATGAACTTTACGTTGGTGCCTTTAAGCAGTGCTGCATCACAGTGGGTGCGTGTTCTGATAATCAAAGCATCGGCATCGATGAGGTCGTCATGGCAGATGTCGGTGCCTTTTATATAAAGAGCATCGGAAGTTATTTGGCTGATTACCTCACGAATGTAAGGTATCTTGTCGTCTATTACAATTTTCATTCTTCGGAAATAGCATAAGCAGGCATGGCTGTGCGTCCAATAATAAAGTTACAGTTGACCTGCTTCAACCATGAGCACGACTCTTTCTGTAAGTCGGTCGGTGGTTTCTGGTTTGTATTTTTTTGTGAGGCTGGCTCCAAAGGTCCACGCAAAAGCCTGGTAAAAGCCTGCTCTTACGGGCGATATGATGGCTTTAATCAGCTCATAGGCAGATGAGTTGCACTCTCTGTAAACCAGCTTGATGAGCAGCTTTCCCTGCGAGTAGGTAAGTTTCTTCATACGTGGCTTGTACTGTTCCATGATGTCTTGTTCCACTCTTTTGAGGTGTTCATCGCGTGCTTTCTTGTTGGGCAGTGTCTGCAGGTATTCATACGTCTCTATGATAATGCGGTTCACCTCTTTGGCTATTGGCAATACTTTCTTTACATTGTATACCAACCTGTTGAAGGCAGCCCGCTGCTTGGCGTTCTTGAAATTAAGAGTAGGGTACACATAGACATTGTTGAGCTCTACATATTGTATGCTGTCACCGTCTACCAACACTTTACCCACCTTTACCATGGGCACAAATGTTGGGCTGTCCATGTCTACCTGCATGTCTTCAGGCTTGACTTGTTCGGCGTTTTTGTCCGACTGAGCCATGGCTACCGCTGAGACAACCAGCAGGAGCGCTGCTATGATATATGCTTTTATTCTATCCACGGGGGCAAAATTAGTTATTATTTCTTGGTTATGATATGTTTTTTAACACCTTTAACCCTTTGCTGTGGTCTTGTCTATGCCGTATGTGTATCTGCCTATCGCCTGACCATGCCTTTAGATACAGCCATAAAGGCAAAGTAGAAGACGGTGCCTGTAAGGAGACCTGCCAGTGCGTCGATGGCATAGTGTGCCTGTATATACACGGTGGCAAAGCAAAGCAGTATGTAGAAAGGCAGCATGCAGTATAGCAGACGCTTGCTGCCACTGTGCCATGCGAGCCACATTAGCAGTGTGCTGATGCCTACATGACTGCTGGGAAAGGCTGCTGTGGGTCGCTCGCCTGCCTCTTTTGCACTTTCTACCATGTGGTAGAAGATGCCATTGGTATAGCCCGGACTGGGCAAACAATCCTGATAGAAATTGAAATAGTCGTGAACATTCGGGAATACGCCTCTTGTTATGTCGGCTATTCCTACGGCCTTATAATAAAAGGTAGGGCCTACTACGGGCACTAAGATATATATGACATAGTAGAGAAAGAAGCTTGCGAGCACTACAAAGGCCGCTCTCTCGTATTCTTGGTATCTGCAAAAGAAGTAGTAGAACACTACTACGGCTATCATAGGATAGTAAGAGGCGTAGCCCATGTCCATCAGCTCGCTGAAGAAAGCCCATGGCAATGCCTTGCAGAAGCTTAATGCAGGCTGAAAGCCAAAGATATTCTGCTCCCATTGGGCAAAGATGTGGTCAAGGTTGGGCAGCATACGGTTCAGTTCGTATGTGTCGGGATACCACCAGGAGAGCAGTGCCAACTGTGTGGCGATGCGTGCAAAGAGTGTGAGCCGGCAGGGCGCCATGCGGTAGACAGCCCAAAGGGCAGCGGTGATAACCACCACACGTATCCTGCCCCATAGCATAGCGTCGGGGTTGGTGGCTTTGGTATAAGTGAAAAAGAGAATGCATAGGGTAAAAGCAAGATAGATGAGCATGACCCATTCTAACGGCAATAGCCCTTTTCTTGGATTTTTCTCTATGGCAAACAGTTGCTTGATGAATTGAAACATGAATGTTGTAGTTATTATAAATAATGTATAGAATGGTTGTGTACCATTAAATCCAATGGTTTTTCCTGTACCATTCTACTGATAGATGCACGCCTTCTGCCAGCAACACTTGTGGCTGGTAGCCCAGTTCGCGGCGTGTAGGCTCAATGTCGCACTGCCAGTTGCGCTGCTTCATGATTTTGTATTTGTCAAGATTGAGCACCGGCATCCTGCCTGTGAGCTTGCCTATACACTGTCCTCCGGCCGACAGCAGGTGCAGCAGCCATATAGGTGCTTTGATGCGCAGCACGCTATGGATGCCCAATTCTTGGCAGATAAGGTCGCTGAATGTGCGCGATGAGTAGTTGACGCCATCGCTTACAAAGTAGGCTTTGCCCAAAGTGCCATGGTCAAGCGCCAGGAATGCAGCCTGTATTACATCTTTTACGTATACAAAAGTAAGGGATTGCGGGCGGTATCCCACGGCAAAGTCCATGTGGCTCTTGATGCTTTTTACCATCTGGAAGTAGTCTTTCTCCCGTGGTCCATATACGCCTGTCAGGCGTAGTGTAATGCTTGGAATATCTCTTTGTGCAAAGACAAACTCCTCTGCCATGTCTTTGCTCATGCCATAATGCGTGTCGGGGCGTTTGGGGTCAGTGTCTTTAATGTCTTGATACGGTTGCTGCTCCCTTACCGGTCCGAACACACTGAGACTGCTGATAAACACAAACCGACTGATATTCATGCCTGTTTCGCGTATGGCTTCTATGAGATTGACCGTGCCCGATGTGTTCATGTTGTAGAAGTCTTCCGTATGCGTACACTTGGTAACCCCCGCAGCATGTATCACATAGTCAAAGTGCAGACCCGACAATTGCTGCTTCAGCAACGCCTTGTTGCCAAAGTCAAGTTCTATAAAGTTAATTCTTTTGTCTGTAAGATATCTCTTTGAGCTACTTCTTCTTACGGCTGCCCATACATTCATGCCCCTGTCGAGGGCTTCTTCTACCATAAAACTGCCGATAAATCCGCTTGCTCCAGTGATAAGGATATTGCTCATTACTCCTGTTTTTGTAAATTTGGATGCAAAGATAGTGCAAGCCGAGCGGAATACAAAATAAAACGAAGTGAAACGGAGTTTTATTTTTATTGCCGAGGCACCGCCTGTCTTCTGCAAAGAAGTGCAAGCCGAGCGGAATACACGATTGCGACCCAAGGAGCAATCTTCAGAAACGAAGTGAAGCGGAGTTTTGTTTTTATTGCCGAGACACCGCCTGTCTTCTGCAAAGACAGTGCAAGCCGGGCTGGGCGTTAGCCCTACCAGAAATTATTTCTGCTCTTTCAGTTGCGTAAAGAAGTATTTATAAAGTGGCGCTGCCATAAGAGCCTGCTTTATTTCGCCCTGTTCCAGCATGTTGAGCACCTCCTGTTCGCTGAAGAGGTACACCTCGATGTCTTCTGTACGGTCAAGATGCTGATTGCTTACATGGCTTACGCCAGTGGCCAAGTAACAGTGAGTGAGGTTGGTGCAGGTACTGCTGTTGGGCGAGATGTCCATCAGTTTGGTCCATGTTCCGCCTGCATATCCTGTCTCCTCTTGCAGTTCGCGTTTGGCAGATTGCAAGAAGTCTTCGCCTTGTTCGCACACACCGGCCACTATCTCGAAGTTAGTTTGGTCAATGCCGTGGCGGTATTGGCGCACAAACACAAAGCGTTGGTCGGCGGTAATGGCTATTACATTAATCCAGTCGGGATATTCCAACACATAATATTCATCGTTCACTACGCCGTTCGGCAGCTTTACGGTGTCTTTGCGTGCCGTAAGCCAAGGCCGCTTGATAAGGTATTCGCTTTTTAGCGTTTCCCATTTCATGTCTTTCAGCTTGTCCATTGTTGTGTAAGCTTTTCTGTTTAAACATCTAAGTAAGTAGGTGTTCATCATTGATTTAAACAAGATTGTGCTTTATTTTCAGGCCGTATGTGCCTGTCAGAAGTCAGCTTTGCGCTCAAATGTCATGCGCTGTTGTGTAATAGGGTGTGTAAAACTGATGGATTCTGCATGCAGAAACAGTCTGCCTGCAGGGCGCCCATAGAGCGCATCGCCTTGGATGGGAGCGTTTAACCCTAATGGAGACGCACAGTGAACACGCAGCTGATGGGTGCGCCCGGTATGGGGCCATAGGGCGATGCGTGTGGTGTGGCCATCGGTACTGATTACGGTATATTCGGTAATAGCCGTCTTGCCGGCCTTCATATCTACCACTTGGCGTGGGCGGTCGAGCGGGTCTGGGCGTATAGGCAGGCTGACGGTACCATGCTTAGGCAGCGCCAGCGTACCGTCCAATAGGGCTATGTAGCGCTTCTTGATGCTGCGCTCCTTAAACTGCGCTTGCAAAGCCTTGTGCACTTCTTTGCTCTTGGCGGCTACTATCAGACCGGATGTGGCCATGTCGAGACGGTGCACGATGACGGGTCCTGTCATGCCGGGACACCGCTGCTGCAATAAAGAGAGCACCGACTCGCGTGCTGAGCGACCGGGAACCGACAGCATGCCGGCAGGTTTGCATACCACGATAAGGCTGTCGTCTTCAAAAATAACCTCTAAAGGCTGGCTGACGCACTGGCTCAGTGGGTCGTGTTCTACCTTTAAACCTTGCAGCATGAAGGTAAGAATGGGCAGGCACTTGCCACGGCACGCAGGGTAGAAGTGCAGATGGTGGCGTATTTCAGTCTTGGGAGATGCACCCCACCAAAACTCTGCCATGCAGACTGGATGCAACCCCTGGCGGAAAGCATATTGCAGTAGCTTGGGAGCGCAGCAGTCGCCTGTGCCGGCAGGGGGCAGGGTGCCCCGCAAGTCTTGGAAAATGCGGATGATGCTGCGCTGCTCGCCTTGTGCGTTGAGCAGCGTATATTGTTCAAACAGCCATTGTTGCAGCTGGTCGCTCATGCGCTTGCGCTGCGCTTTCAGTTGTTGAATGGTGCGGCTTACGGTGTCAACCTGCTGCTGCAGCGCAGCTATGTGCTGCTTGTTGCGCTGCTTGATGCGGTGCAGCTCAGCTTTCATAAACTGGCTCTCGCGTATCAGCAGCTGCTCTTCTTCGGCAGAAAGCCCTTCCGGCTGTGCTCTTCTTTTGTTGCGTTCAGCTTTTGCTTGTGCCATTTTCTGCTTGTAGCATTCCTCTTCCTGTTGCGCTTGCAGTGTGGCTTGCTGCACCTCTTGCCGGGCTTGCTGATAGCTGCTGCTGTGGGTCAGCGTGGCAATCTGCCGGTTGAGGGCGGATATCTTGCACTCGTTTACCTTGAAATAGCCGTCAGGTGGGGTGGCATCAAAGATGGGGTCTACAAAGTAGCTGTGGTTGTTGTTGCCGCAGAGCAGACCTGAAAAGGCAGCCAAGAAGCCTAACTGCCCTTGCTGATTGGTGGCTACCAACACACCGAACATCTTGCCTTGCGACAGCTCTTGTTGCCAGGAGCTGCGTTGTGCCACGTATGTTTGCAACTCTTCTGCCGCCAACAGACTCAGTGCATGCGGCTTATAGCAAAAGGGATAGGTAAACAGTGCGGGGGGCTGTATGTGGGTGTGTAACAGGTGAAACTTGTTTTGCATGTGGCAGATACGGGTAAATTAAGGATGCTAAGGTAGCAAATTTTAGACAGACAGCAAAATATCGCTGTTGTTTTGTTGGGGCGTGGCAGATAAATGATTACAAAAGTGGTGACCGGACAGGATAGTGTGTAAGTGTAAATCTTTACAAATAAAATAGCTGAAATAGATAAGGAAAGCTGCATTTTTCGCCCTTTCTTGTTCTGAAAAGGATGGATTTTGGTGCAGAAAGCATTGCTTTTGAGTGGAAAACAGGCGCTTTACGGTGTAAAAAGCATAGCTTTGGCAGTGCAAGACCATAGCTTTAGAGCCCTAAAAGCAGTGAGTTGGCTGTCTAAGAGCACTGCAATGGCAAGACAACAAGTTGTCAACAGTGTGTATAAAGCAGGTAGATAATTGATAATCAGTGCAATAATGATTTAATGAAATAATGGGCAATAAAATCGTCTTAACGGCTTGTTGCTCATGGGAAAGGCAGTTTTAGAGCCTTAAAATCTTGAAATATGTAATGAAAAAAGAAAGTGTGCAATTTATGGGAGAGGATAAAGCCAAGTGGCTTGGCAAAGCCTCTGTACTTTATGGACAGATGTCTTGTCAAGCCACTTTGTATTATTTTTGATTGCGATGCTTTGGCTATGGTTTATAGCTTGTTGCCGTAACACAGGTCACCGGCATCGCCAAAGCCCGGTACAATATACTTGTGTTCATTCATGCCCTCATCAATGGCGCCGCACCAAATGGTGGTTTTCTCCTCGGGAAAAGTCTTCTTTACATGCTCAATGCCCTCAGGTGAGGCAATGACGCAAGCCACATGCACTTTGACAGGTGTGCCCTTGGTAAGGAAAGCCTTGTAGCCTAACTCCATGGAACCGCCCGTAGCCAACATAGGGTCTACGATAATCAAGGTCTTGCCGTTGAGGTCGGGAGTGGCCAAATACTCAATGTGTATGCCTACTTGCGTGTGCGCATTGTCTGTGTACTCACGGTATGCGCTGACAAAAGCATTGCCCGCATTGTCGAACACATGCAAGAAACCATTGTGAAAAGGCAGACCTGCACGGAAAATAGTGGCTATAACCACCTTGTCGGTAGGCATGTTGACATGAGCCACGCCTAAAGGTGTCTGCACGTTTTGGCTCTGATAATCAAAGCTTTTGCTGATTTCGTAGGCCATCATCTCGCCAATGCGCTGGATATTGTTGCGAAACAATAAACGGTGTTGCTGGTAGTCTACATCACGAATCTCAGCCATGTACTGGTTGATGATGCTGTTGGTCTGGTTGAAGTTGATAACTTTCATATATATAATAAGATGTAAATGTTTGCAGAAAGCATAATAATGTACCAACATGCAAAGGTAAATATATTTCCCGATTTTTGCAAAGTGCAAATTACAAATGTAGTTTTGGTCCAAAAAAATTTGAATACTTTAACCTAAAAAGACTTTTGACTTCTCATTTTTTAAGGATAAGATATTTGCAGGTAGCACAAAAATCATTAACTTTGCGCTCGATTTAAGGTAACTTATCAGGAAAGAATATTCACATTAAATACATTATTAAAAATGGCACAATTTGATAAGTCAGTTTTAGCAAAGTATGGTATCACAGGTACAACTGAGGTACTTTACAATCCTTCTTATGAAGTTTTGTTTAACGAAGAGACCAAAGCAGGTCTCGAAGGTTTTGAGGTTGGTCAAGAGACTGAACTCGGAGCAGTAAACGTAAAAACTGGTATCTACACAGGTCGTTCACCTAAGGATAAGTTCATCGTAGACGACGAGAACTCTCATGATACAGTATGGTGGGACTCAGAGGAGTATCACAACGACAACCACCGTGCTACAAAAGAAGCTTGGAATGCAGTAAAAGAGATTGCAAAGAAAGAGCTTTCAAACAAGAAACTTTACGTAGTTGATGGTTTCTGCGGTACACACAAGGACACACGTATGAAGGTTCGCTTCATCGTGGAGGTTGCTTGGCAGGCTCACTTCGTAACAAATATGTTCATCCGTCCTCAGAATGAGGCTGAGTTTGAGCAGGAGCCTGACTTCATTGTTTACAATGCTTCCAAAGCGAAGGTTGAGAACTGGAAAGAACTTGGCTTGCATTCAGAGACTGCTGTTGTATTCAACGTAACTTCTAAAGAGCAGGTTATCATCAACACATGGTATGGCGGTGAAATGAAGAAGGGTATGTTCTCTATGATGAACTACTTCCTCCCATTGAAAGGTATCGCTTCTATGCACTGCTCTGCAAATACCGATATGAACGGTGAAAATACAGCTATCTTCTTCGGTCTGTCCGGTACAGGTAAGACAACTCTGTCTACCGATCCAAAACGTAAGCTCATCGGTGATGACGAGCACGGATGGGACGATGAGGGCGTGTTCAACTTTGAAGGTGGTTGCTACGCTAAAGTTATCAACCTCGACAAAGAGTCTGAGCCTGATATCTATGGCGCTATCACACGTGACGCACTCCTTGAGAACGTAACAGTAGACAAGAACGGCAAGATTGACTTTGCTGATAAGAGCACAACCGAGAACACTCGTGTTTCTTATCCTATCTATCATATCAAGAACATCCAGCGTCCTTACTCACAGGGCCCAGCTGCAAAGCAGGTAATCTTCCTGTCAGCAGATGCATTCGGTGTTCTTCCTCCAGTATCTATCCTCAACGCTGAGCAGACCAAGTACTACTTCCTCTCTGGCTTCACAGCTAAATTGGCTGGTACAGAGCGTGGTATCACTGAGCCTACTCCTACATTCTCAGCTTGCTTCGGCCAGGCATTCCTGGAGTTGCATCCTACAAAATACGCTGAGGAACTGGTTAAGAAGATGCAGAAGAGCGGTGCCAAGGCTTACTTGGTTAACACCGGTTGGAATGGTACAGGCAAGCGTATTTCTATCCGCGATACACGTGGTATCATCGACGCTATCCTTGATCACTCTATCGATTCTGTTCCTACAAAGACTATCCCTTACTTCAACTTTGTAGTTCCTACACAGCTTGAAGGTGTAGATCCTCACATCCTCGATCCTCGCGACACTTATGCTGACGCTTCACAGTGGGACGAGAAGGCTAAGGATTTGGCTGCTCGCTTCATCAAGAACTTCAAGAAGTATGAGA